>Ga0308159_1000280_pt1 | contig 149118 bp, 121 predicted proteins | sample PhyCR1_FD_201040 | JGI IMG/M metagenome (GOLD analysis project Ga0308159, IMG submission 201040) | Phyllosphere microbial communities from UC Gill Tract Community Farm, Albany, California, United States - DLSLC.R1 | ecosystem: Host-associated > Plants > Phyllosphere > Unclassified | place...
AACTACCAAAGAGGTAGTCTCGATCCGAAAACCGAGACTACGCAAGATAGTTCAGTAGCTGAACTTCTTTAGAATACAAAAATACTTTTTTGTCTAAATATTTGGAATTTATAACAGTACCTTTTTTATTTCATTACCACATCTATGATTAAATCTACGATGCTCACTGAAAAAGTGTATCTATCCATTCTAGTCTTTCTAGCTTGGTTTGCCTTGATTTTTCAATTTTATTTACATTTTAATAGTGGGGCTGCTGCGAAGCCAGAGCTTTTGATAAGGTTTTTTAGCTATTTTACCATAGACAGTAACCTACTTGTAGCCTTATGTAGCACTTCTATACTTTTGTTAAAGCCAACAAGACTTGGACGATTTTTCATCAAACCACAGGTTGTTACTGCCATTTCTGTGTATATTATTGTTGTAGCATTGATTTATAATACCGTTTTAAGATTTTTGTGGGTGTTAGCAGGCTGGTCTATGATACTGAATGAATTACTACACGTCGTGGTGCCATTGATGTTCTTAATTTATTGGATTTATTTTGTACCTAAACAACAACTACAATGGAGAAATATTTGGCTTTGGTTAATCTATCCATTAATATATAGCGTGTTTGTATTAATTAGAGGAAGCTACTCAGGTTTTTATCCTTACCCATTTTTAAATGTTACCAAGTTTGGAATAGAGAGAGTTTTGATGAACTGCGCGATAGTTACTTTATTGTTCGCCTTTCTATCTGCTTCATTTATCGCTATTGGTAAGCGTAAAACAAAATTAAGTAAGTAACAAAATTGATTTCGAACATAATTTGTAAAACCACTGCCGTAAAACGTTGTTTTTTAAATTGTAACCACTATTTTTGAAACTGATGGAAACACAAAAAAAAGATATTTTTGACAGTATAGCACAACGTTTAAAATTAGAGGGTTTTAACGTCGTAAATAGAGATGAAACCAGGCCTTGGGGTGGTTTTTTTGTGATAGATGAGGGACAAGCCCAACAATTTGCAGATACTTATTTTGAAGGATTGGATATTGATACCTTAAAAATAGGTGGAAAGCTTAGTCCTAAAGTATTAATTGTAGCGCCAAATGCGCGACTTTCTTGGCAATATCATCATCGTAGAGCTGAAATTTGGCAAGTAGTTACGGGTACCGTTGGTATTAAAATTAGTGAAACAGATGAAGAGGGAGAATTAAAACGTTACCACCCGAATGATCAAATTAAGTTGCACCAAGGCGAACGCCACCGTTTAATAGGTTTAGAAGATTGGGGTGTAGTCGCCGAAATTTGGCAACATACCGACGCGGAGCATCCTTCAGATGAGGATGATATTGTTCGTGTTCAAGATGATTTCGGTAGGTAGTTTATATTCCGTAGCTTTGTAACGCTATTTTTAGCTTGTTTGAAGACTATTGTGAAATAGACTTCGTTTTATATTTGTATGATTATTTTATATTTCTTCTTGGCACATTGGTTTTTATCTTTGTTTAGCCAAACTTTTTTCCTGCACCGTTATTCGTCTCACAAAATGTTTAAGATGAATATCTTTTGGGAGCGATTTTTCTACCTTGTATTATTAGTGTCTCAAGGCTCTTCATTTCTAAATCCACGAGCTTACGCCATTCTTCACCGTATGCATCATGCTTATAGTGATACAGTAAAAGATCCACATTCGCCACATTTTTTTAAAGATGTTTTCGGGATGATGATTGCTACTAAAAATATGTATCTAGCTTATTTATTGCATAAAATTGAACCGGAGCCGGCGTTTAGAGGTAATTATCCAGAATGGCCGATTATCGATAGAATTGGTGATTCTTGGCTATGGAGATTAGCTTGTGCAGCATTCTATATTTGGTTTTATATCACCTTTGCTACGCAGTGGTGGATGTTCTTATTATTGCCATTCCACTTTTTGATGGGGCCGCTTCATGGCGCTATTGTGAACTGGTGCGGACACAAATATGGCTATTCGAACCACGATAACGATGACCATAGTAAAAACTCTTTGCCTTGGGATTTCCTTTTAATGGGCGAGTTGTTCCAAAATAACCATCATAAGAAACCTAATTCTCCAAACTTTGCAACCAAATGGTGGGAGTTTGACCCTACTTATCCATTGATGAAAGTAATGCATTGGCTAAGGATCATTAAAATTAGAAAAGTATAAAAAAAGCTCCCGAAATATTTCGGGAGCTTTTTTATTTATTTGCGACGGTTGCCACCGCCTTTGTAAACTTTCTTCTTATTGCTTGCCGCATTTCCTTTAGAATCTTTCTGTGGTTTGCGTTGCACTTCTTTACTAGCCAACATACTTTTCCAGCTTAACGGATAAGGATGGTCTTCTACAATAGGTATGGTGCGCTTAATTAACTTATGGATATCGATCAGGTATTCGTTTTCTTCCGCATCTACAAAAGAAATTGCTGTTCCATTTGCGCCCGCTCTGCCTGTTCTACCAATTCTATGCACGTAAGTTTCTGGGATGTTTGGTAAATCGTAGTTGAAAACGTAAGTTAAATCGTCAATGTCAATACCACGAGCGGCAATATCTGTGGCTACCAAAACTCTAAGCTTACGTTCTTTAAAGTCATTTAAGGCCCTTTGTCTAGCGCCTTGAGATTTATCACCATGTATCGCAGCCGACTTAATACCGTCTTTTGCTAAATCTCTAGCGATACGATCTGCACCGTGCTTGGTACGTGTAAATACTAAGGTATGGTCAATTTTAAGTTCATCCAAAAGATGTCTTAAAAGCTTCCTCTTATCGGGTTTGTCTACAAAATAAACTGATTGTGTAATGGTCTCTGCCGTAGATGAAACAGGTGTAACCTCTACTGTAACTGGATTTTTTAAAATGGTATTGGCCAATTTTTCAATCTCCGTAGGCATGGTAGCCGAAAAGAAAAGCGTTTGTCTGATCGCTGGTAATTTACCTACAATTTTTTTTACATCATGAATGAAACCCATGTCTAGCATACGGTCAGCTTCATCTAACACGAAAATTTCGATATCACTTAAGCTAACGTGACCTTGGTTCATTAGATCAAGTAGCCTTCCAGGGGTAGCCACTAAGATATCAACACCTTTTCTTAAGGCCTCAACTTGTGGTTGTTGACCAACACCTCCAAAAATAACTAGATTTTTGATTGGTAGATTTTTGCCATAAGCGTTAAAGCTATCTTGTATTTGTATGGCAAGTTCGCGAGTTGGTGTTAAAACCAATGCCTTGATTGCTTTTTTATTGGTTTTTAAATGGCGCATGTGCAAAATTTGCAACATGGGGATAGCAAATGCGGCAGTTTTACCTGTTCCTGTTTGTGCACAACCTAGTAAATCTTTTAATTTTAAGATACTAGGAATAGCTTTTTCCTGTATGGGTGTTGGCTTTTGATATCCTTCGGATTCAACAGCTTTTAATAGGGGCTCGATTAGCCTCAGTTCTGAAAATAACAAAATATTCGTTTTTAATGTAAATCGAAGAAGCTAGAACAATCATTCGTTGAAGGACTAACTTGCGAGTTGCTTTAATGATAAAAGAAATTCAGCTTCGAGCGGTAAAGATAGGTAAAATTATTTTGGAGCGGTTTTAATTATTTTTTTGAAAATTTGTGGAAGTATTTCTTGGCTAGTTTAGCTCGCTTTTTGGTAAAATCTTCTTGTTTGCACTGCCATTAAAACTGTCATGCTGAGCTTGTCGAAGCATCGACTACTGACAAACAATCTTTCGACAGGCTCAAGATGACAGCAATAATAGTATTGCCACTTTTTTTAATTAACAGGTTCAGTGCAAAACCTTTGAGCTTTGAGAAACTTCTTGCAAGCTAGCTATAATTTTGTTAAAGCTGAATTGGAAGGCACATTGCTTCTCTAACAAGATGTGATGGTAGACTTAATCTTTATTTAATTATGTTGCTACGATACAATTTAATCCGCCTTGCTTTGTCTCAGCTTTGAGTGGAGTACAATTAGCAATTGCTTTTCATTTATATCCAAAAGATTAACATCTATCCAAAGTAGATCGGGTTTTGATCTGAAGAATTTGCCGCTTTGGTTTATCAAAGTTAGATAGGTATTTCTTTTGATCTGATGATATTTGTTGGGATTGCTGACTTTGATGAAGATTTGCTGGTTAGCTCGATAAAAACCAGTTTGAAAATCCTCAATTTCGGTCCAAGGGATAACTACGGAAGTATTGCCTGTATTATTTGTGATGCCTTTATCGTTTAACTCTAGTCCATATTTTCCTTTATTGTGCTGGTTGAAATGATTTAGGCCATGAAAAATTAGAATATGCAAGCTAACTAATATCAAGAAAAGAAATATTGGTTTTGTTGAGTTGTCACTTTGGAAGAAACAAAATGAGACAAACGCGAGGAACACTAAACCCAATACTAATCTCGTAACGACTTTGCCACGATGGAAGCGTATACTTGCTCTTTCACTTGTGGACGCTTTTAATTCCGATATCATGGTGAGGTTTTATATTAGTGCTAAAGCTTGATCTAAATCTTTAATTAAGTAATCTGGTTCTTCAAGACCAATATAAATTCTAATTAAAATGTGTCTAGGATTATTTAAATTAAAATCAGCTTTGCTAACGCCGGCACAAGCGGGAATAATTAAACTTTCATAGCCACCCCAAGAAACTGCCATTAGTATATGCTTTAAGTTGTTGCAAAAGGCTTCTATGTTTTCTAAACGAGAATTCTTAAGCACAATACTGAACAAACCGCCGCAAGCTTTCATCTGCTTTTTGGCCAATTCAAGTTGTTTGTTATTTCTACTAAAAGGATGAAATATTCAATAACTTTATTAGCGTTGGCGGTAATTTTTTCCAAGCGGATGGGGAGGGTACGCAGACTTCTGAGTAATAACCAAGCATTTTGCGGTGCTACGGCTGCACCAATATTCATATATTCTTTTTCAAAAATTCTTTTGATCAGCTCTTTTCTTCCTGTAATTACACCAGCTACCGCATCACTATGTCCAGCTAAGTACTTAGTTGCAGATTGCGCCACCAAATCAATTCCATAGGCAGTTGGTTGTTGGTAAAGTGGCGAGCAATAGCTGTTATCAATCATCGTAATGATATTTTTGGCTTTTGCAATTTTGGCGATGGCTTCTAAGTCTTGTACTTCGAAGCTAAAGGTGTTTGGCGATTCCAAGTAAATCAACTTTGTTTTTGGCGTAATGGCGGTTTCTACAGCTGATGTGTCGCTTCCATTTACGAAAGTTGTTTTCACTCCGAACTTAGGTAGCAAATCATTAAAAAGCTTGATTGTCCAACTGTATGGGTTTTCTACGCAAACTACTTCGTCGCCTTGCTGTAATAAAGCCAATATTGGAATCGTCACTGCTGCTATTCCACTTCCAAAAACTAAGGCATCTTCGGCACCATCAAGCGCCGCTAGCTTCTTTCTTAGGATATCAACAGTTGGGTTGAAACCTCGAGAGTATAAATTACCTTGATACTCATCTGCTAGTGCGTCGCGAAAGTCGTGAACGGTATTGAATTTGAAATTACTCGTTTGGATAATTGGCGGTGCTATCGCATTGAAATAATTTTCCCGTTCTTCGCCAAGTTCGTTTAGTATGTAAGAAATATCCACTTTGTTAAGTTAAAAGTCTAAAGTAAAAAGTTAAAAGACCAAGCAACAATGCTTAAGCTGCGACTTTTTTCTTGTTAAAAAATCTTTGGATGAAGTAAACGCCTACAAAACCTAAGAAGATGTAGATTCCATTTAGTGCCGCTTCGGAATCATCATTATAAATGCTGATGGCCACAAATAGATACGCTGCAATAAAAATGATTGGCATTAGCGGATACAACTTCATCGTATAAATAGTGTTTTTATCCAGATGTGAAGTTTTTTTACGGAGGTAAAAGATAGTTGCGGCAGAGAAAATCATACCCGCACCATCCATAAAAATGGTATAGTTTAATATTTTATCGAAAGTTTGCGCGTAAAAAAGCGTGATGATCGCAAGGATCGTAAATAAGGTTAAACTTACCACCATTACATCATTTTTTTTCATCTTTTTCGTGAAGATTTTAGGCAGCGCGCCTTCCTCACCCATGGCATACATTGCCCTTGGATTGCTTAATAAATTCACATTGACATAGCCTAGCACAGAAAGGAATATGAGTACGGATAAAATAGTAAAGCCAGTTGGTCCAAAGATCTGCCCTGCTAAAATTGCTGCGATACTTTGTGCTGATTTTAACTGTTCGAAGCCGATCACCGTGACATAGGCGTAATTGATACCCATGTACAAGGTGATGATAATTCCCAAGCCAACTAAAATAGAACGAGGGATTACAGTTTTAGCTTCCTTTGCTTCACCACCAAAATTGATGGTTTGTTGGTAGCCTCCAAAGCTGAAGGACACTGCAATTAGACAAATTCCGAGCGCCTTTCCATAGTCGCTCCAAGTTGCGGGCAAGCCACTAGTTGTGCTAAAAACCGATGGTAGCTGCTGGGTTTGCCCACCAAAAAATATAGCACAAATTAAAGTGATGACCATCACCAATTTAATGATGGTAAGGATGTTTTGCGTTCTGGAACTGGTTCTCAATCCCATTAGGTTAATGGTATAAAAGATGATAATACTTACTAATCCAATGAGAATGCGATGATCATTGGTTTGCATTGCTAGTGGAAAAAGTGCCTTGTTTAAATATTCTGCGCCAATTAAAGAAACGCCTGCCACCGATGCCGCATTACTTACCACAATAATGCAGTTGATGGCAAAAGCTATGGAAGGATGGTAGCAAACCGAGAAAATTTTGTAATAACCACCTGTAACTGGGTAACGAGAGCCGATTTCGGCGTAGGTTAAGGCACCGCAAAGCGCTACAAAACCACCAACTATCCAAGCTAAAAAAAACAGTTCGGGGATTTGCGCTTTGGCAGCTACATTTACTGGCGTTCTAAAAATTCCCATACCTATGACTAGACTGACTACGATCATCGATAGGTCGAAGAGGGAGAGTTGCTTCTTTTCGGAATTCATTTAAAATTTTGTTTGTTGGTTTGGGTGCTAAACCTTTGCTCTTCGTCATCCTGAACTTGTTTTGCTTCGCAGCTACTTCGTGGTCAGAATCTGTTTAACTGATGCTGAGATAAATCCGATAGCTATCGGATCAGCATGACGGGAGGCAATAAGCTTAGTCGTTTACAAAGCCTAATTTAACAATAATAAGCGGCGCATCAATTTCATCATAAAAAAAATACAGAACGCTGTTTGAAATTGTAAAATGTGGAAATCTAGCGGTAAAAAGCCCTTAAAATTGATTAAATTTGTAAGGCTACTATTTGGAGAGCAGTATCAAAAGAACATCGCAAAAAGAGTTATGGCAGAACCTATTTACAACGAAGACAGTATTAAATCTTTAGACTGGCAAGAGCATATTCGTCGCAGACCAGGGATGTATATTGGTAAATTGGGCGATGGTTCGGCACAAGATGATGGAATTTATGTATTGCTGAAGGAAATTCTGGATAACTCTATTGATGAGTTTATGATGGGGGCAGGTAAAACTATCGACATCAGCTTGCACGAACATAAAGTGATTGTGCGTGATTATGGTCGCGGTATTCCTTTGGGTAAAGTGATCGACTGTGTTTCTAAAATGAATACTGGTGGTAAGTACGACAGTAATGCATTCCAAAAGTCGGTAGGTATGAATGGGGTAGGTACTAAGGCGGTGAACGCACTTTCAAGTATTTTTGTGGTACAAAGTTATCGTGATGGTAAAACTAAGAAAGTTGAGTTTAGCAAAGGCTTGGTGACTTTAGAGCATCCTGAAATTGATACTACCCAACGTAATGGTACTTCTATTACTTTCCATCCAGATGAAACCATCTTTAGAAATTATCATTACATAGCTGATTTTGTAGAAAGCATGATTTGGAACTATGTATTCTTAAATACAGGTTTAACCATCAACTTCAATAATCAAAAGTATTTTTCAGAAAGAGGTCTGTTCGATTTACTCTCGAGACAAAACAAACCAGAGGAGATCAGGTATCCAATTATTCACCTTAAAGGACATGATATTGAAGTGGCGATGACCCACGGTCAGCAATATGGAGAAGATTATCACTCTTTTGTGAATGGTCAGTATACCACCCAAGGTGGTACACATCAAGCTGCATTTCGTGAGGCGGTAGTTAAGACCATCAGGGAATATTACAATAAAGATTATGATGCCTCTGATATTAGAGCTTCCATAATTGCTGCCGTAGCCATACGGGTGCAAGAGCCGGTATTCGAATCGCAAACTAAAACTAAATTAGGCTCTGAGAGGATAGCTCCAGAGGGGCAAACGGTTCGTACTTTCGTCAATGATTTCTTGAAAAAAGAACTGGACGACTATTTACATAAGCATAAAGATGTAGCCGACGCGATAGAAGCTAGGATCAAACAATCCGAGCGTGAGCGTAAGGATATTGCTGGAATCAAAAAATTGGCGAATGATAGGGCAAAAAAAGCTTCTTTGCACAATAAAAAACTGAGGGATTGTAAGGCTCATTTCAATACTAGCCACGAACGTAGATACGAGACTACTTTATTTATTACCGAGGGTGATTCTGCCTCTGGATCAATTACTAAATCTAGAGATGTAGAAACTCAAGCTGTATTTAGTTTGAAAGGAAAGCCTTTGAACTGCTATGAGTTAACGAAAAAAGTGGTTTATGAAAATGAAGAATTTAACCTCTTACAACATGCGTTAAATATTGAGGATGGTTTAGAAGGATTGCATTACAACAATATTGTCATTGCAACTGATGCCGACGTAGATGGGATGCATATTCGTTTATTGATGATGACGTTCTTTTTGCAGTTTTTCCCTGATCTAGTGAAGGCTGGGCATGTCTATATTTTACAAACGCCACTTTTTAGAGTAAGAAATAAAAAGGAGACCATATATTGCTATAGCGACGAAGAACGTAGAAATGCAATATCGAAGTTAGGAGGCAAGCCAGAAATCACTCGATTTAAAGGGTTAGGAGAGATTTCTCCTGACGAATTCGGTCTGTTTATAGGTAAGGATATTCGCTTGGATCCTGTAATTTTAAAAGAGCAAACTATTAAGAGTTTATTGGAGTATTATATGGGTAAAAACACCCCGGATAGGCAACAACATATCATCAAAAATCTACGCATAGAAAAAGACGAAGTAGAGAAAGAAGATAAAGAGCCTGAAGATTTAGAGGTTGCTTAAAAGTATAAGTTGTAGATTTTCAGTGTGTTGCGTTGGTGTTTCTTCGTGTATTGCTACTCGTTTATGTCAGAGTTAAGAAGACGCTGTTAGCGGGTACGACTTTTGCAAGTTAATTGCATTTTGTACGTATAATTTAACGCATGACCATTGATATAAAGAGAAGTTCACAAAGATACGGGCTGATCGTGATACTTATTTTAGCGCTATTCATATCTGCAATTTTTTTCTACGCCCGTAACAATAGCATCACTAAGCTTTCTGATAATGTAGCTCAGCTTAATAAATTCGACAACGATTATGATTTGATCGATACTTGTGTGCTGTTGTTATACAAAGCTGATAACAATTGTCGTTTGTTCGGAGCAACCGCGAATAATACCTACATGAAAGAGTTTTCAAAGGATGTGTCGAGAATTTCTAATATTCTCGATCGTTTGACCGCCAATGAAAATGCAATTCCATTCTCACAGAACATACAGGGCTTAGTGGAGCAAAAGAAAGCCAAAATGCAAGTTTACTTAAAGCTTAGGCGACTTACAGATCGCTTGTATGATTTAGGCTCAAAGATAGATACGGTTAAAGAACGAACAGTTTTTAGTGGGAATGAAATCACTAAAGGCCGATTTAAAACGATGATAGTCATAGACACGATCAAGCCAAAGCATGAAGTGAGGGAGAAAAATCTAATTGGTCGTTTGGCAGATGCTTTCACGCGGAAAGACAAAAAAATTGATACCAGTAAGGCTTTAGTAAAGAAAGAAATAATGCTAGATACTTCCTTATCGAGTAAAGCATTTAACAGCGCACAAATAAAAAATATTAACGCTTATTTTCGAAATCTGTTCAATCATAACAAGCTATTAGCGGCTAATGAAATAGAGGTACTTAGAATTAATTCCAAGATTATTGCTGAACTTATTGACCTATTAAATAATTTTAAAAAGAATGATATTTCTTTGATGATCGATGTTAAAAAAAGCATTAATCAAGATTTAGATTTGACATTCAAAAGTATTGATAACATTTATATCCTAATTTTAGCGTTATTGTTAGTGTTGGTTTTCGTGATTCTCTTTAATCTTTGGATGATTTACCGTAATGAAAATAGGCTCATAGATTACGGAAAGAAGGCATCGCAATACGCGCAATCTAAGAGTAGGTTTTTAGCTAATATGAGCCATGAAATTCGTACTCCTCTTAACTCTGTGATTGGTTTTTCAGAACAATTAAGTCAAGATAATTTATCTGAACGACAACAAGAGCAAATTAATGCAATTAAAACCTCTTCAGAACTTTTACTGGATTTGGTTAACGATATCTTAGACTTTTCTAAATATGAGGATGGCAAAATCAATTTTGATAAGGTCTCTTTTTCACCAGCTGATGTAATAAATGAAGTAATTAATAGTGTGGGTATACTAGCCCAACGGAAAGGTTTAACATTAGAAAAGCAGGTTTCATTTAAAGCTAACTTTTTTCTGCAGGGTGACTCACTACGTTTAAAGCAGGTCATTATGAACCTGTTGAGTAATGCCATTAAATTTACAGATTATGGTGGTGTTATTTTAAAAGCTGATCTCATTTCCACCTCTAAAAAGAAGAGCATTTTAAAAATTCAGGTAATTGATACTGGAATTGGTATTGAGGAAAAAGATGCTGCATTAATTTTCGATGAATTCTCACAAGTAAACTACGCCACTACCATGAACACCCAGAAAGGTACTGGTTTAGGCCTGGCTATCTGTAAAAAAATAGTCGAGCTACAAGGTGGTAAAATTGGTCTGACCAGCGAGATGAATAAAGGTTCTATTTTTACGTTTGAGCTACCATACGAACTTTGCTATGATAATGTTACTAAAGAAAAAAACTTATTGATTTCGAATGTATCGCACCTAGCAGGCAAAAGAATTTTGCTAGTTGATGATAACAAAATGAATGTATTGTTGGCAAAAACCGTTGTTAAAAAGTATGAGATTGTTACAGATACAGCTTACGACGGCGTGGAGGCCTTTCAATTATTCGAAAAAAATGAATATGATTTGGTTTTAACAGACATACAAATGCCGTTGATGGGCGGAGTAGAATTGACACGTTTAATCAGGTTGTTAGAAAATAAAACTAAGGCTAATGTTGCAGTTTTAGGAGTAACAGCTAACGTAATGGAAGAGGATAGAAATAGATATTTAGCAGCTGGAATAAACGATTTAGTGCTGAAGCCTTATTCTGAAAAGGAGTTAATTGAGAAGATTTCGGGCTATATATCAAACAGCTGATAAAAATCAAGCTCAGCAATATCATTGCTAAGCCTGATCTATGAGTCCTTTTCTGGTGCAATAGTATCTTCGGGGTGTTGCGGAGGAAGTTCTTTTACTTCTTTTTCTACCACAATAGTTTTCAAGTGCACTGCATATTTTGAAGGAGCAATAGCGGTGTCGTATTTCTCTGCATAAGCCTGTGTAAACTCGGCACCAAAATAAAGTATAACGGCAGTATAGTAAATCCACACTAAAATCACAATAATAGAGCTAGCTGCGCCAAAGGCCGATCCAGGATTTCCCTTTTCGATGTATATTCCAATAGCATACTTACCCAAACTAAAAAGTAATGCTGTAAATAAAGCCCCTACCAAGGCAGGCTTCCATTTCAGGTTTACATCTGGTAATACTTTAAATATAATAGCAAAAATAGTTGTTACCACTGCTATAGTTAATGCATTGGTGACGATAAGCATTAACCACCCAGATACCTCTTCAATGCCTATTCTTGCCGCATAGGTGTCTAATTTACCTCCTATGCCGACTACCACACTATTTACAACTAATGATACTAATAGCAAAAAGCCCAATGAAGCTATTAGTGAAAATGATAACAAACGATTAGTAATTAATTTTTTCCAACCTTTTTTAGGAACTGCCTTTACTTTCCAAATCAGATTGATACTGTCTTGTATTTCGATGAAGATAGCTGTAGAACCAATAGCCAAAGTGGCAATACCTATAATTAGGCCGAATGTACTGCGACCAGATAAATTGGCATTATTAACGAAAGTACGTAATTGGTTCGCTGCTTCTGCTCCGATCATTTCGCTAATTTCTCCGAATATTTTAGTGTTAGGATCCATATTGTCGCCCAAAAAAAGCGATGCGGAAGAAATGATAATAATGATTAATGGTGTTAGCGAAAAAATAGTATAATAAGCAAGCGCCGCACTTAGTTTCATTACGCGATCTTCGACAAACCCTTTACCTGCTGCTACAAATAAATGATAAGTCTGTATAAAGAATGATTTTATTTTGCTAGGTATTTTTTTCATTGTAAATAGTAAGGTTTTAAGCTTGAAATGTACTAATACTAGTAAGCTATTTCAATTCAATCATTTAAAATTTACTCATTAGAACGGATAACCGATACCAATATTTAACACTAAATTATCTCTTCTCCATGCCTTGCTGCCAAAATCGATATCGTTGATTACCCAACGTTGACCACTAGGAAGGTAGGGTTTGCGAATAGGGAAAGCACCATCCAAACGAATTACAAAGATGGTAGCATCAACTCTTAAACCTACGCCAGTACCCACTGCTAATTCATCCAAAGCGTTCTTTAACTTAAATTCAGAACCAACTCTATTTGGATCTTCTTTACGTAGCCAAATATTCCCAGCATCTACAAATGCTGCGCCATGTAGCACACTTACAATCTTAAATCTCAATTCGGAGTTGAGCATCATTTTTATGTCGCCCCCTTGATCTGCAAAGCCTGTATTGTCATTCGGTATTTTATAAGTTCCAGGGCCTAACGACCTTGCTCTAAATGCTCTGATATCATTAGTTCCTCCGGCAAAAAACTGACGAACAAAAGGGAGAGAAGTGCTTCCGCCATAAGCATAACCATACCCTAAATTCAAACGGTTGGCCCAAATTACAGTAGGAGTAACTTTATAGTAGCTTCGCAAATCTGTTTCTAACCTTACAAATTGAGTTAAAGCAGTATTAAATATTTCTTTTTTCCCCGCTGTGTTTTTTGGTGTAAATAATCCCCAAACGTTTCCGCTAGTTTCCAATCCACCAAAGAAATAAAGATTATGCCTGCGCTTATCCTGCATTTGGTTGGTGTAAGTGAAATTATAGTTGCTACCGATAATAAACTGATTTTCTAAAGTATATTCCAATCCTGGGTTTTGGCTAGTCAATAGTTTGTAGGCAGTAGACGCTGTGTCTTTATTTGAGGTTACTAAATTTACAGATATCGGATTAAAGTTATGCTCTTTAAACTGATTCTCTTTCCAGTTATAGCCATATTGAGCTTTAAAAGAGTTGAGCTTGTAAACCGTATCTCTACTTAATAACTGATATGATAAGGATGCAATTGTTTTTGGAATAAATGCAGTAGTGCTTTTTGGCTTGTAGAACGGCACAATAAAACGTGGGAAGGTTAATTTAGCTTCTCCAGTCAAAGAGTAGGAGTTAATGCCCTTCGCTTGACCGCTGTATTGTGTTTCAAAACCGCCGCTTGCACTAACATCTAGTTGTTCTGCTCCTCTAAAAATGTTACGAGTGGTTTGGGTGATTTTTACCTCAGATCCAACAAAGTTATTTGATTTATTAGTTCCAGTTACAGAAAAAGTTAATGAATTTTTGCGCAATGGCGTGAGATAGATGTTTAAATCTAACTGGTTATTCTTAAAACTATCGATTGGTAAAAATTCAGCTCTTACGTCTTGAAATGCCCCGATATTTACCATTCTGTTTAGCGACTGGTTGTGGTCTTTTCGATTATATAGTTCACCCTTTTTAAAGAAAACTAAACGGTCAAAAACTCTAGGCTTAAATGTATTCCTATTATCATAGATATCAAAATCATTATATTTTAATGGTTGTAAGCGTCTTAACAGACTATCTCTACGAAGGTTATAGCTAGGGTATATATTGATATCTCTGATGGTGTAAGGTTTTAGTGAAGCTTCTGGAGCAATATTTTTTACGCGAACATTTACATTTACCAAATTCTTTCCGATGGTGCTATCAACTTGTAATATTAGATGCTCTGGGCTGAAGTAGAAATATCCAGCTTCTTTTAAGTCATTATCAATTCTGATACGCTCGTTTTTGTAGGCGTCTAAGTCATAAAAATCACCAACTTTCAATAGGGTTTTATCTTTGTTTTGGTTAATTACATGTGTCAAATCACCGCTATCTGGTGGAAATGTAACTTTGTTGATTTTATATCTAATACCTGTTACGGCGGTGTAAATTGCTTTGCCGCGTTTCCTTTTAATTACAGTATCACCCATAACTTCTGCTTGGAGATAACCCTGGCTAATTAAGTAACTTTTTAAAACATCATTGTTATACTTAATCTTTACATCATTCATCAATACTGGCGCTTCGCCAACTTTATTGCGTAGCCAATTCCTGATCCCTTTAGGTTTCTTAGGTTCACCTGCTAAGTTGTAAATCAACAATTTCGGTTTAAGTCCTAAGATAGATTTATTGGGGCGTGGTCTGGTTTTACCTTCCAACTCTTTTTTTACTTGTTTTTGTCTGTCAATTTTAGCTGCAGAATCCGGATTGATTTTGATTTCTGCACCTGTATACAGATTTTGTCCTGGTTTTAGATATTTAGTGTTACTGCAGCTGGCTAAGATTGAACATGCCAATGCGAAAGCTCCTATCTTAATTAGTTTTCTCATTTTTTGGTCTTTGTTCAACATTGTTTCTTGTTCTACGTTTTTGGAATATTTCTTTAAATCTGTTGTAATCTACCACTAGTGTAAATCCTAAACCGGTTTCAATAATTTGACCTTCGATAACACTTTCTGTTTGGTTACGTCTATAAGCTCTTAATCTATATCTGCCATCTCTAGAAAGTGCATATTCTGCATTCACATTACCTGCGATATTAGTAGCGCTTTGATTAGCCTGCTGTGGTCCTTCTAAAGCAAAAGAACTACCCACAGTTACAGTAAGCCTATCACTAAATAGTTTTTTAGATAAGCCAACCTCCAAGTCTGTTTTTTGCTCTAAGCTGCCGGTAGAGTAATCTTCTGATGAATTAACACCAAAATTTAAGTCAACTCCTTGAATCAAATCTGATGCCAAATTATTCAGTTGTTCAGTCAACAATTTACTTACGCTGGAACGAGCTAAGGTAGAAACACCACCACCACCACCGGCTAAACTTTGGAAAGGATTATTCGCAATAAACCTGTTCAGTGCTAGCAAGGCAAAAACTTGCTTGTTTAGCTCATTTTCGTCTCTGTTTACGGATTGTAACTTAGTGTAGGCTAGACTTCCAACCGCTGTACCACGTTCATTCTCTGGTAAATCAATTTTGAAAGAAATAATCGGTTTCAATAATTCACCTTTCATATAAAGATAAACTTGAAAAGGGAGTTTGGTTTTTGTTGTTGGATCTTCTGGTGTGTTTAGCAAATCAATAGGAGCTGCGTTCACTTCATAAAGCGCCGTTAAGTTCACGTTAGCCTCTGTTGGCTCACCTGTCCAAACTAAAGTGCTGCCTTTAACCAATTTAAATGGTTTTTTACCCAGCGGACCAACTGATAGGCTATAAGAACCATCTACTACTTCATAACGTCCAGTCATGCTAATTTTTCCGCTTGGATCCATAGTCGCATTTAGATCAGCATCACCTTTGATGGTTAGCATATCACCATTAGATGGATCCACTACCACGTTAAGCTCAGCTTCAGGATCAACATTGATATCCGCCACTAAATTAAATCCTTTGATAGGAGATTTGCTGACACTATCTGCTTTCAAATCTTTTTGACCGTTAAATGGTGGAGCATCTTCATCTATAAATTGTACAATTCCTTCTTGATCAATTACCGATGGATCATTTATCGGCATTGCGTAGTAGAATTTAGTCCCTTTTTCTACCGTCACATTCATGTTCACATCTGGTTGATTCAAATCACCACGAATGCGGATATTACTGCTCAGATACACCGTACCATAAATCATGTCATTGTCTTCCGCAGTAGAATTCATCACTCTAAAATTATCAGTTTTGATATCTAGATCGAAGCTTACATTGGCAAAATTACTAGTGTTAATAGCACCGTTAATCGTAGCTTTTTTGTTCAAGGAGTCTACCAAGGTGAAATTATCAAAACGGATTCCCTGATTATTGAAAGCGATCTCCTGGTTAGGCATCGTAAAATAAGAGTTAATATAGGCAATTCGCATACCTGCATCGTTAAACTTCAGCGCACCTAAAATTTGAGGCTTGCTCAGTTCTCCCTTTACCGTAAAGGCTCCAGAAATGGTTCCTTTACCTTCTTTAATTTGTCCAGCACTTACGCTTTCAATCTGACGTAAATCAATTTTTCCTATGTTGATGTTTAAATCTAAGTTGCTTTGAGGTGCAGTGTAATAAAAGCCCTTTGCAGATAGTTCATGCACGCCTACTAAGCTCACATCAACTTCAAACGCATTTGCTGTGTTGTTGTTCACCACCGCTTTTAAGTCGCCCAATTCATCTTTTTGGTAACGTAATTTATTAATGGTTAAATCTGCCTCAAATTTCGTTGACGAAACTAAATCTTTAACATCTACTGTTCCATTAATGGCGCCGCCCACCAAAGCCGTATCAGTTTCTGCAAACTTCATTAAGGTTTCTATTTGAAAATCCTTAAACTCCACTTTTAAAGGAGAATTTGGCTCGCTCGAAGTACTGTTGATACTTAATAATTGAGCACCTTGACTAATGTTAAAGTCGTTCGCCAAAATTCCAGACTCACCGAATTGAATGTAGTTTTCTGGTGCTACGGTCCATTTTTCATAATCCAATAACAGTTTTTCAGGATCTAGCTTGAAACGGAAATCCTTGTTGATCGATTGAAAAATACCCGCGATTACATATTTATCTTTACGTTGTCTATCGCGTAAGAAAATATTTAAATCTAGTTTATTGTCGGCTGCCGAACCAGAAACTTCAGTATTAAATAAAGCAATGGATGTGTTTTGAATACTGTTTACAAATAACTTGTAATTTAGTTTATCTGCTTCGTTAGCTACATTTAATTTGATGCTGTCTAGGTTGATACCGTTATAGGTTAGTTTTGGAAATACTGCGTTCATCAGTAAGCTGTCTTTTTCTGTGTCAATTAACCCACTAATTCTAGAAGGAGAAAAGGTAGTTAAGGCAGGCACAAAATCTTGCAAAAACTTAGGATTGTAGATGTTTGCTGTGAAGCGGATGCGCTGTGGCGGAACATTGGTCACTTCACCAAAAGCATAATACTTATTAATTTGGTTAATGATTGCATTACCTACTTTGCTCAGTTGGTATTTGCCATCAACCGTTGCGCTAATCAATTCTGATTTTAGTACCAATTTATTTTCAGTGGCTGTAGCTACCGCATTCAGCTGAATGGTATCTACATTGAACTTTTTACCTTCTTTAACCAATTGCAAACCTGTAGCGAATACATCTCCGTTTAGATAATCTACATCTGCGGTTTTAATATCAGCTTTAATATTACCCGCTAACTTAAATTCGGTTGTACTGAAGTTCAATTTTTGCAAATCAATCTTTTTAAGCGCAAGGTTTGCTTTTACCGCAGGATATTTTCCAGATAAATCAGCGTTGGCCGTTAAATCAAAGTTCGCATTGCTATCTGGCATGTTACCTTTAATCGCCACTTTTTGACTGGCGTAACTGCCTGATAATTTAAGATTGCGATAATTGTATTTATTATAGTAAGCATTCAATACCGTCGCATTAAATTTAGCATTGATTTTTTTAGCATCTAATCCGGTACCTTCTACATTTGCCTTAGCCGAAACCCTGCCCAAAGTAGGTTGCTGTTTCAGTAGTTTCCCCACGTTAAAATTGTTCAAGCTAATATTTGCTTTATACTTTTCTCTACCCTTTGGACCATTCATATCTGCCGCTAAAACTGCAGATCCCATATCCGTACGCACATTTAGATTTGTAGTGAAATCACTCATCGAACCTCTGAATTTACCGTTCGCATCAATTACATTAGGCAATTCGATAGCTGCAGGTAATGATTTTTTAGGCACCACTGCTAAGATGTCGTTTTTGGTGATGTGAGCTTTTTTGATGTTTAAATCTAAAAATGCTTTATTCACATCTGTAATATTGCTCGCTTTACCACTGATGTCAATTTGCGTATTCCTAAGCCCGCTTATTTGCAGTTTTGGAATGTTTAGCCGATTCAAGTAGCCATCAACCTTAGCGTTTATATTTATCTTTTGATTTGTGTATTGCTTTGGCAAAGCATCACTGAAAAACGTTGCATCTTTTAGACCAATGGTAGTGTTCTTTAAGTCAATCGCTAATTTTACTCGTTCTGGATTTTTAGTCAGATCATCAAGCGAAGTAAAGGTCAAATCTGTTTCGTTCTCGATATTAGTGTTAGGCGTTTTCAGCACAAAATCACTGAGCTTAATTTGTTTGTCATTGTACACTGCATCACCTCTCAAAGTGTTCAACACAAATCCACTTTTATCACTCATCGAACCATTTTTAACTTTCGCTGTGATCCCTTTGCTGCTGTAAGTCACATCTTCAGCACCCAAATTCAATCCTTGAATAGCTAGGTGATTGAAATCGATACCTTTTTTAAGCGGCTTTACACCAAGATTGTCGAACTGGACTCGGTTGTTAACTAAGTCGATTTTTTTTATAACTAATGCCAATGATGATTGTTCTGCTATAACCGTATCTTTTACTTTATCCAAATCATTGCTTGGCGCTGGTTTAAATGCAAATTTGATAAATGAATTCGCCAATTCCGCGTTATCGGTGGTGTAATTTCCATTAGTCAAGTCAACCTTTAGGTTGTTAAAATGCAGTTTACTTACGTCGGCAATCGCATTGGTAGTGGTCAATTGGTCGTCGTAATTAACTTTCACCTTGTTGAATTCGAACTTTTGTACTTCTATCGTCGGTAACTTGCCGACTTCTTTTTGTGTACTGTCAATGCTATTGGTTAAGTGTTGCACCAATTGCGTTAATGGCTTCTGCTGCAAATACGTTAACGAAGTGTTATCGATAATGAAGTTTTTGATTACGTATTTCTGGTTTGCCAAATCGAAATCTTTGATATCGGTTTCTAACTTGCCTAGATAAAATTTAACATTATTTCCTGCCACATCATCACGGTAGGTAAGTCCAATATCTTCGAAACGAACTTTATCTACTGAGAATTTAAGTGTAGAGGTTGTATCTTTCTGTACTTCTTCTTCAGGTTTTTTCTGTTCGCTTGCAAAGGCGTCTGCCAAGAAAGAAAAATTAAACGTAGTATCTGGATTTACACGCTTTACGTTGGCTCTAATTCCTTTTAATTTGATATAATTTACTTCTACGGTATTTTTCAAAAGCTTGAATAAACTAATGTCTACCTGTAATTTTTCTGCGTAAAGTAAGGTGTCTTTGTTCAAATCTTCGATGTAGAACTTATTCAATACCACATCTTTGGGAAGTGCAATTTTAATGCTTTCTAACCTTACTTCCGTTTTAGTTTTATTTTTAAGGTAGCTGATGGCCTTATCCTTTACGAAATTCTGTACAGCTGGAATGTTTAGGGAGAAAGCAACAAGTATCACCAGTAGAATAACGCTGGCGATAATCCATAAAACAACTTTAAGACCTTTTCTAAAATACTTGTTCAAGCGAGATTAAATTTGATGGTTCAAGATAATTAATAACTCTAAGAGTTTTGTTTCAAGAATTAAACAAAAGATAATGGATAAAGTTTTAAGAAAACTGGCAGGATAATGTCTATTTCTACGGTTTTATTAATTCTAATTTGTAAGTTTAGTTTATGAATGTACTTGACTTTAAGATCACCTATGAGACTTACGAAAATATAAATGAGTTGTCTGTTGAAGATAAGTTGTTGTGCATAAGGGCAGAAGAAGCTTTGCAGACTTCGTATTCACCATACTCTAAGTTTAAAGTGGGCACTGCAATTAAGCTTGCCGACGGGGAAGTAATTTTAGGAAGCAATCAAGAAAATGTTGCCTACCCCTCCGGATTATGCGCAGAAAGGGTAGCGCTCTTTGCCATTGGATCAAATAAACCTAACGTAGTTATCAGCACAATGGCGATTACCGCATTTACTGATAATTTCGATATTAAGAACCCAGTTACCTCTTGTGGCGCATGTTTACAGGTGATGGCTGAATTTGAACAAAAACAGAAATCTCCGATTGCCGTAATCTTTTATTGTCTAAATGGACAAGTGATTAAGGTAAATGGGATAAGGAGTTTATTGCCTTTTGTATTTGTTGAAGATAGGTTGGCGGGGAATACTACTTAATATTCAGTGCCTGTTTGGCATGTATATTGTCGGTTTGTATAAAGTCTGGATTCATCGCAAGAACTGTCCGAAGTTCGTCGCGGTAATAGGGTGTCCATAGTTGAACTTTTAATCCTGCTTTCTTAGCAGTAGCGATAGATGCAGACGTTACAGTTGGATCGGTGTAATTGCAGCTGATGCCATCATAATCAAGTTTTACTGCGTTAGCTATTTTATCTTCCATAGGTTGGTATCTCATGAAACAAGTTGTAATAGCTTTGGTAGAAGAAGAAGATTTTAGGATGCTGCAGAACATTTGATTATCAATCTCCACTAAAGTTCTATCCACATACTTATAATGCTCAAAAACTGATATCAAACTGTTCGCTAACTTAATTAAATATCCCTCTCTGCCTCCATAAAGATTAAAGGTGTTAGCATTGAAAGAAATTTTAATATCTAGAGAAAGATAAATTCCCTGTCCTGAATTGTTCCAATCTACGACTTCCGATAGTTTATAAATCCGGTCTGTTCTATTTTTGTAACAAATTCTAATTTTTTCTATATCAGCGTCCCTCATTTCTGGAATAATATCTTCAGCTTCGCTATCGCAAATGTATCCGCTTAAGCTGTCGTTATGCCAAATCCAAGGTGTTCCATCCAAACTCATTTGGATATCTAACTCAGCTCCGTCTAATTTATTTAGTATGTTTTTTACAGATGGTAGCGTATTTTCAAGCAGGTTGTCATTATAGTTATTACTTCCACTTCCCTTGTGCGCTAAAAAAATAACATCAGTTTCTACTGGTTCAGCTTTGCGGCAAGAATAAGTACATACCAAAAGATTTATCAAAAAGATGTAAGAGAAAAGTAGGCGTGTAAAATTAGTGGGCATGCGAAATACGGGTAAAACTTAATGAAACAAATGTAACGTTTAAAGTATATTTTTAATACTTGCGTATTCGTTTTTGGTAGGTAGATTTGAGAGCATTAATTCAGATAGCTTTAACATGGGTAGATGAGGGTGCTCTCATAAGCAGGTGAGAATGCTTTTGGTTTTTACTAGGTATTCTTCTAATGACTAAAAGCGTGCCTTATTTATTAAAGTGGTTTTATTCAGCTATTTGAGCAGGATTGGTGATCTATGTCATATTTTGTTGTGGCGATTTTTTCTCAAATGCTGAAAAACATGGGGTTTATTTTCCTGATCTTCCTATCTTTAAAATGACAACCCAAATTATAATCGAATGAAGAAGATTAATGTCTTGTTGGTTGCACTCAACGTTATACTGTTGATGGCCTGCAAAAATAAAAGAGCAGATTTAGTAATTTACAATGCCAAAATTTATACTGTCAATGAAACTTTTGACGTGGTGGAAGCTATGGCCATTAAAGATGGAAAAATTTTAGCGCTTGGGAGTTCCTCAAATATCAGAAATGAGTATCCGGCAAAGGAGGAGTTAGATGCCAAAGGTAATATCATTTATCCCGGATTCATTGATGCACACGCTCACTTTTTTGGCTATGCTGAAAGTTTGAATAATGCAGATTTAACCGATACTAGATCTTGGGAGGATGTGCTGCAACGATTGCAAGTTTTTGCTAAGACTCAACCGAATGGATGGTTGGTAGGTAGAGGTTGGGACCAAAATGATTGGCCGGATAAGCAATTTCCTACTAAAAAGAGGTTAGATGAACTCTTTCCCGATCGTCCAGTATTGTTAACTCGTATCGATGGGCATGCCGCTATTGCTAACCAAAAAGCACTACAGGTCTCAGGTGTCACCAAAGCATATGCATTAACTGGTGGAGAAATAGTTGAGAAGGATGGTCAACCTACTGGCGTGTTAATCGACAATGCGGTAGACTTAATAAGTGCTAAAATTCCAGCTTTAACCTCAGAAAGAATGAAAGAGCTTTTATTACAAGCTCAGCAAAATTGTTTTGCAGTAGGTCTTACCACAATAGACGACTGTGGTTTAGATTATCCAGCGGTAGAAGGCATTGAAAAGATGCAAAGTGATGGACAGTTAAAGATGCGATTATATGTGATGCTCTCTGATAAAGATAAAAACTACGACTTCTTAATAGAGAGAGGTAAAATCAAAACAGATAGGTTAAATGTAAGAGCATTTAAGGTTTATGCAGATGGTGCATTAGGGTCTCGTGGTGCTTGCTTATTACATCCTTATAGTGATATGCCGACTAAGCAAGGTTTTTTATTGAGTGATTTGACTCATTTTGAAGAAGTAGCAAAGAAAATTAATAAGTATGATTTTCAGATGTGTACGCATGCTATTGGCGACTCGGCAAATAGAGCAATTTTGAAAATTTATAATCAAATTTTACCCAAAAATAATGATAAACGTTGGCGTATTGAGCATGCGCAAGTAGTTAGTAAGCAAGATTTTGGTTTGTTCGGATCGGCTAGAATAGTCCCTTCTGTGCAACCTACGCATGCCACATCTGATATGTATTGGGCGCAAGATCGTTTAGGGAAAGAAAGGATGAAAAGCGCTTATGCTTACAAACAATTGTTGAAGCAAAATGGTTGGATACCTTTGGGAACTGATTTTCCAGTGGAACAAATTAACCCTATGTTTACTTTTTACTCAGCAACGGCTAGGAGGGATAGCAATGGTTATCCTGAGGGAGGATTTCAGTTGGAAAATGCTTTAACTGCCGAAGAAACCTTGAAAGGTATGACCATTTGGGCAGCCAAATCAAACTTTGAGGAAAAAGAAAAAGGGAGCCTAGAAGTAGGTAAATTCGCCGACTTTGTATGGATGAAAAATGATCTAATGAAAGCCAATGCAAAACAAATTTTAGAAAATAAAGTATTAAGAACCTACGTTAATGGAGAAAAAGTTTATGAAAAAAAATAGTCTTTCGGGTATATTTGCCATTTGTTTAACCGTTGTAACTACGATTACCGCATGTGCCCAAGACCATAAACAAAACCAGACTCGTTTAAATAAGATCAATGAGGTGGTGAAGAGCACAGTTCTACTTAATAATAACCAGAATTATATTCCGATTATAGGTTTATCTGAGAAGAAAATCGTTTCTATAGATTTGGGATACAAAAACCAAATTGGCTTTGACAGCCTATTGAATAAATATGCTCCAGTGGTATCATTGAGTGCAACCAAGTATTCAGATTCTTCTACACTTGACGATTTAGAAGATGATGTAAAATTTTATAATACGATTATTGTCGCACTTAATAGTGAAATGGTTGGTAAGAGCAAATACATCAATTTTATTGCTAGCTTATCGAAGAGTAAAGATGTGGTGGTCGCATTTTTTGGAAATGGGAGTGCTTTAGGTTCTTTTGATCAGATTAATACTCCTTTAGTTTGGAGTGCTGAAGATAATGAAGAAGCGGCGCTTGTGGTTCCTCAGCTCATATTTGGAGGTGTTGCGGCGGATCAATTGCTTACAAAGAACTATTCTACTAAATATATTCAGGGTACTGGTTACACAACTAAGGCAATTCGTCTGAAGTACACTGTGCCTGAAGATGCGGGTGTAAACAGCGATGATTTAAAAGAAATTGACGATATTGTTAGGGACGGTATAGCTAAAAAAGCAGCTCCGGGTATGGTTGTTTTAGTTGCAAAGGATGGGAAAGTAATTTATAATAAAGCATTCGGTTATCATACCTATGATAATTTGCAGCCGGATCAGGTAACTGATATTTTTGATTTGGCATCGGTAACTAAGACTACCGCAACTACACCAAGTGTAATGCGCTTAGTAGAACAACAGAAATTAAAGCTGGATACTAACGTAGGATATTATATAGCGAAGGCACGACAGACCCCGATGAATCATACTTTAGTGAGGGATGTCATGTTGCATCAAGCTGGATTTATTCCATATATTCCGTTCCATAACTTTGTAAAGGAAGGCGATTACGCTAGAGATTCGTCTGCAGCCTATCCGACAAAAGTGGCAGATAATTATTATATCAAAAAAGGTTTCTTTAATGACTTTATGTGGCCGAAGATGTTAAATTCTCCTATAAAAACTAAAGGTACATATGTATATAGCGATATCAGTATGTACGTAATGCAGGATATTATTGAGCATATTTCAGAAATGCCAGAAGATCAATATGTGCAAAAGAATTTTTACGTGCCACTAGGTATGCAAACAGCTGGTTATTTACCTAGAAACCGATTTCCAAAATATAGGATTGTGCCAACAGAAGATGACAAGGTATTTAGAAAGACCCTGTTAGAGGGCTACGTACATGATCAAGGTGCAGCCTTAAAAGGCGGTGTTGCTGGTCATGCGGGTCTATTTGGAACAGCAAATGACCTCGCTATTTATAACCAAATGTTGCTGAACAAAGGAACTTATGGAGGCGAACAATACTTTACTCCGCAAACCGTAGAGATGTTCACTTCAAAACAGTCAAATGTAAGTCGCAGAGGACTGGGATTCGACAGGTGGGATCCAGATTTATCCAAAAAATATCCCTCAGAATTGGCTTCACCACAAACTTTTGGTCATACGGGCTACACTGGAATTGGTGTTTGGACAGATCCTGCTCGAAATATGATTTATGTGATTTTAACCAATAGGGTGAATCCGGGAGTTAGCGAGATGTTAGGCAAGCTTAGTATCAGACCACGTATACAAGATGTGATTAACCGAGCGATCGATAAAACAAAAAAGTAAGCTGAGCTATTAGGAGCATGTATAAGGGGGTACTTGAGCCCCATATAACTTATTAGACTTGCGAAGTTTTTAAACGGTGACGCCATTACTTACTCTACCAACAATAACATCAACCAATGTTATTGTTGGTAAGTCTACTTGCTAAGACTAACCTTTAAGAAACTCAATCAGTTTTTGCATTGCTAAGGCTCTGTGACTGATTTTATTTTTCTCGCTCATATCCATTTCTGCAAACGTAATATCGTAGCCATCTGGCTGAAAAATAGGGTCGTAGCCAAAACCATTGTTGCCGCTGGGAGTAGTTCTTATAATGCCTTCAATTACACCTTCAAATAAATGGTTTTCACCGTTTTTAAGTAAGGATATCACTGTTTTAAATCTTGCGCTACGGTTAGACTGTCCTTCCATATTCTTTAACAAAAAGTCGAGGTTAATCTTGTCGTCTTTTACACCACTGTATCTTGCAGAAAAAATACCAGGTTCATTATTGAGTACTTGCACTTCTAAGCCGCTATCATCAGCGAAACAGTCTAAGCCGAAATTCTCAAAAACATAGGTGCTTTTTAATTGAGCATTTTCTGCAAAAGTGTCTCCTGTTTCTGGAATATCAACTAAACAGTTAATATCTTTTAAATTGAGTACTTTATAATTTGGAGCCAATATTTTGGCTACTTCTTCTGTTTTATGTGTGTTGTTCGTGGCGAATACCAGTTCTTTTGCCATATTAAAGATTTTTTAACGTTCCCCAAAGTGTTTTTTTTGCAGCAATATCTGTTTCTAGATCGTGTAGGTTGTGCGTGAAGATCATCTTGACGTCGTTAACTACATGAAGTTGGTGGCGTAATTGTTCGCTCAATCCCAAGGTTAAAGGGGCGACACCAAAAGAAATGATAAGTTTACAGCTAAAAAAAGAATGCAGATGTTCAAACTTGGCATTTGGATATGCTGAATAATTCAAAAGTGCAAAATCAGCGTTTTTAAGGTTAATAGATAAAACTAATTTTCTTAATAATTCTGTTCCTTGAGGTGTGCTCACCGGATTATTCGAGTCGTTTACTAAAATTAAGATAGCTTTCTCATTTTTCCCCAGATACTTAAAGTTAAAGGAAGTTGTGTATGCTGTGGTAGGCTCTTCTAATTTTGGTAATGCAGCGACCGCCTCTGTTTGATTTGAAATCTCTTTTGGATTTTCAACTTCTTGCTTAAATGTGGGGGTTACTTTTTGTTCAGTTTTTTGATTTTCAGCATCTTCTATTGCCGTAAGATCACTTGTTAAATAAATATCATCGTTAAAAAATAAACGTAAAGCTTCTGCGTTATCTATAAGTTGGCTGCTATTCATTTTTATGGAAAAATTTCTGTTAAAATTAGTTAAATATCTTATTATAGCACCTTAAATTATTACTTTTATCTTTTAATTGATAAACGCATCTTTTGTGAAGAAAGCCTTTTTAATTCTGTTTTTTTCTACTTCAGGAGGTTTTTTGTATGCGCAGCATGTGGCGACAATTAATAACAATCCTATCAGTAGCAAAGAGTTTCTTTGGGTTTATAAGAAGAATCATGCTGACCAAACCAATTTGAATCAAAAAGAATTGGCGGCGTATCTAGATTTGTATGTGAACTTTAAGTTGAAAGTTGCCGAGGCGAAATCCTTAGGGCTAGATAAACATGAAACATATCAACAGGAAATTGCAGGTTATGAAGATGCGTTAAAAGCACAAAATAAAATATCAGCTGATGCACCAGAATATACTTATATTATGAATGAGTACAGAGAAGGTGTGTTGATGTTTAATATTTGCGAACGAGAGATTTGGGGCAAGGCTCAAGACGAAGAAGATCAACTGAAAAATTACTATACAAACAATGTTAAAAAATACGAAGGTAAATTGTTTGAAGAAGTGAGGGGACAGGTAGTTGGCGATTATCAGCAACAGTTAGAAGCTGATTGGGTAAATAGCTTACGATCTAAGTACAAGATAAAAATAAACCAAGCGGAGCTTAAGAAATTAGTTAAGCAATAAGGCTATACATTAGCTTCTAAGCCTAATAATTTTAACTTTGCAAATTATACAATAGAATTAGCATATTAAATGAAGAAAATTTTATCAATAGCAAGTGTTATCATATGCTTGTTTTTGAACGTTGAGAGCGTTAAAGCACAACCGAAACCGAATTTGGACAAAGTAGTGGCGGTAGTAGGTAGCAACATTATCCTATTGTCTGATCTTAACCAACAATATGCTATTTACCTAAATCAAGGTAGTCCGGCCGACCCAAAAGCTAGGTGTTACTTTTTACAACAGATGTTAGTTCAAAAGTTGTTGAAGCAGCAAGCAGAAATCGATTCAATTGTGGTAGAAGAAGGCCAAGTGGATGACGAATTGGATAAAAAGATGCGCTATCAAGTACAGCGTATGGGAGGGCAAGAACGATTAGAGCAGTTTTTGCAAAAGTCTTTATTACAATATAAAGATGAAATGCGTCCGGATATAAAAGAAGGTTTGATTGCACAAAAGATGCAGGCGAAAATTACTGAAAATACCACCGTAACCCCAATGGAAGTAAAGAAATATTTTGATACTTATCCTAAAGATAGTTTGCCCGATATTGGTGCTGAGGTAGAGGTGGGAGAAATTGTACTGCAGCCAAAATTGACTAAAGCTGAAAAACAGAAATACTATGATAAACTGGAAGCCATACGTTTACGTGTAAAGAGTGGTGAAGATTTTGGTTTCTTAGCTAAATCGTATTCTGAGGATCCAGGTTCTGCGTCTGAAGGTGGTGATTATGGGTTTATCGATAGACAGACCATGGTGAAAGAATTTACCGCTTGGGCATTTAAATTGAAGGCCGGCGAAATGTCTCCAGTATTTGAAACCGAATACGGTTACCATATTCTACAAGTTTTAGAGCGTAGAGGAGAGCAGTCTCACGTAAGGCATATCTTAGTTCGTCCTCAAAATACACCTCAAAGTTTGGAGCGTGTGAAATTAAAAGCGGATAGTATTTATCAAGATTTGTTGAGCAAAAAATTACCGTTTGCTACTGCTGCATCTTTATATTCTGATAATAAAGAAACACAATACAATGGTGGTATGATGCTTTATGCAGATAATCAAACCGCTAGAACTACCTTTATGCCCGTGGAGAAATTAGATCCTTCGGTATTCGTTGTAATTGATACGATGAAGGTTGGTGAAATTTCTAGACCTACTCAGTTTGATGATCAGCAAAGTGGTAAATCTGGTTATAAAATATTCTTCTTGAAATCTAAAATAGCTCCTCATAAAGCTAGTTTAGAACAGGATTATCCAAAATTCAAAGAACAGGCTCAACGTGAGAAAGAATCGAAAGTAATGAGCGAATGGTTTGAAAAACGTAAAGAAACTACTTATATTAGGGTTGATCAGGAATTTGAAACTTGTGATGAATTGAAACTTTGGGTAAAAAAGGATAAAGACAGTAATTAGCCAATGCAGTTTAAAAATGAGGTAGAAGCCGTTGATGCCCTGCATCAATCATTTAAAAATATACATGCCGAAATCGGTAAAGTCGTAATTGGACAGGACGAAATTGTGAAATCAGTGCTCATTGCTATTTTTAGCAATGGGCATTGTTTATTAGTGGGTGTACCTGGCTTAGCTAAAACTTTGTTGGTGCAAACTGTTGCCAATGTATTAGATCTCAATTTCAACCGTATCCAGTTTACGCCAGATTTAATGCCTAGTGATATTATTGGTGCAGAAATTTTAGGTGAAGACCGTCAGTTTAAATTTATTAAAGGGCCAATATTTTCTAATATTATTCTAGCGGATGAGATTAACCGTACGCCACCTAAAACCCAAGCTGCTTTATTAGAAGCGATGCAGGAAAAAGCTGTTACTGCTGCAGGCATAACTCATGGTTTACCTCAGCCATTTTTTGTATTGGCCACGCAAAACCCAATTGAGCAGGAAGGTACTTATCCTTTGCCAGAAGCACAACTAGACCGTTTTATGTTTAATATTTCGTTAGACTATCCATCTTTTGCCGATGAATTAACGATTGTGAAAAATACGACCAGTAATCAAAAAGTAGAACTGCAAAAGATTATTAATGCTAGTGAAATTCAATATTTCCAAAAGTTAATTCGAAATATTCCAATAACTGATAATGTGTTGGAATATGCCGTAAAACTAGTAGCTAAAACTCGCCCTAATAGTGAATATGCTACTGCTGAGATTAATAATTTTATATCGTGGGGCGCTGGTCCAAGGGCATCTCAGTTCTTAGTTTTGGGGGCCAAATGCCATGCCGCTATTTCTGGTAAATATGCTCCGGATATAGAAGATGTACAAGCCGTAGCAGAAGGTATTCTTCGCCACAGAATTGTGCGTAACTACAGAGCAGAGGCAGAAGGGTTGACAACGGAGCAGCTCATCAGGAAACTTTTCTAGTTAAATATCATATAGAGGTCTGATTTAGGGTTTCAAATGTTTGATCTTTAAGATTTCGTATATTTGTAAGCATTCAATGAAAATTACAAGAAATACCGTAGCAAAAACAGAAATCAAAAAGTTAATCCATAGCTCTGATGTGGCATTGTCACATACAGAAATACAAGCTGCTTTAAATGATTTGTGTGATCGCGTTACCATCTACCGCGTGCTAGACCGTTTGGTAGAAGAGGGTTCAGTACATCGAATTGTTAATGTTGATGGTGTAATCAAATATGCTGAATGTCACGATTGCGAAAAACAGCATCACCATAATCACGTTCATTTTAGTTGTGAAAAGTGTAAGTCTGTAACATGTTTGGAAGATGTTGAGCCAACTTTTAAACTTCCAAAGCAATATCAAGTTAAAGAGGTGAACTTCACCCTTTCAGGACTATGTCCGAAGTGTTCTTCCTCTACTGTTCTTCAATAATTGATTTCCCTTTCGAGTAATCACCTGAAGTCCATTCCCACGTTTCGTGTAGTCTGATCTTTCCGTTAGTTAATAGTTCTGGTACCGACTGACATTTGCCTGTCATGATTTCTCCCTTATCATTGACTTGATGGTACCTCATTTCTATATTCCCGCTGTCATCTACCAGACCAATTAAATGACCGCTAATAATTTTACCTCCGCTGTAATTGGAAGTAAGGATTTGACCATTTTGTTCATAAATAAAAACAGTGTCGTTAGTGGTCTCTCCATTTTCGGAATTGCTAATTGGACGGAAGATTTTTTGGTTATAGTTAATCATAATTGTTAAAACTTAATCGCTAATTTGCCAATAGTTGCACCTGATTCTAGCTGTTCATGCGCTTGTTTTAAGGTTTTAGCAGAAAGTCCTTCTAGGGTTTGAGTTAGGGTAGGAACCAAAACTCCTTCATCTAATAAATCGGCTACCTTATTTAAAATGTGGTGCTGCTCAATCATATCTTCTGTCTGAAAAGTTGAACGGGTATACATAAATTCCCAAGAGAAGCTTGCGCTTTTAGTTTTTAGCTTATTCAGGGCAACTGGAGTTGCACTGCCTGTAATGGATGCAATATGACCTTGGGGCTTGATGAGTTCTGCCATGTCATCCCAATACGCATTCGTGTCGACAAAATCTACAATAAAATCTACATGTTGAACGCCTGAGCCTCTGACTTCCTCAACCAGATTTTTATGATTTACCACAAGGTCAGCCCCCATACTTTTGCACCAATCGATGCTTTGCGGTCTTGATGCAGTTGCGATAACTTTAAGACCAGCCAATTTTTTGGCCAATTGAATAGCGATAGAACCTACTCCACCTGCACCGGCGATAATCAATAAAGTTTTGCCTTGATCTTTATCTGTACTAATTCTAATCCTATCGAAAAGAATTTCCCAAGCTGTAAGAGCCGTGAGTGGAACTGCAGCAGCAGCTTCAACAGTTAGAGATTTGGGTTTTTTGCCAACAATTCTTTCATCAATTACTTGATATTCTGCATTGCAGCCTGGTTTCGTGATATCACCTGCGTAATATACTTCATCACCAACTTTGAACAAGGAAACTTCATCACCTATAGCTTCGATTATGCCACAAGCATCCCATCCTATAATCTTAGGTTCAGCGAGTTCGGTTTCTTTTGCCGCATTTTGTCTGATCTTGTAGTCTACAGGATTTACTGCGATGGCATTTATTTTTACCAACAGTTCTTTTCCTTGAGGATTCGGTTTTTCGGTTTCGAAATCAATAAAGCTATTGGTTGCTGATATGGGAAGGGAAGTTTTAAATCCTACTGCTTTCATGATGTTAAATTTTTAGGTTTAAAAAAGTTATTTTGCGAGACAAGATGACGCTGCGGCCTTTGTTATAAAGCGAATGTATTATAAAGTTATCTTATTATTAATGCTAAACTATTAAGATGGCAAACGGTTAACAAAATTCGTGACGCTATTATTTTAAAAGGTGCGACTAATCAAACCCTAGATTAGGTATGTTCGTCAACTAACCGAATTTCGATTTCCTCAAATATTTTCATAAAATCAACTTTTAACTGGTTTTTATAAGATGCTAGCACTACAGTTAAATCATAGGTGGTTTTTTCGCTAAATGGATGGTCCCACAATCGCATGCAAATACGTTGCAGTGCATAGCTGATGTTTTCTAATTTCTGGTAGCTAAGTAAGTATCGGCTAGACTTAAAACCATTGAAAAACTTGAAGAAAAGGTCAGTATCATCTATATTGCACTTTTGCAGAAAATCTTTCAGGTCATCTTCCCGGACTGCTTCTAAGCTCTCGTAAAAAGAGCTGATAGCTATCTTTTGCTGTTCAATCAACAAATGGTCTAGAAGTAACTCTACACCAATGTGTGCTAAAAAAGAGGGACGAACTGGACTATCTGTCAATATAGGAATGAGCAATTGCTTTAATTCCTGCGTTTTGCTGTTGAAAAAGTCAGAAGAATGAAAGAAACGATCTACTTGTAAATGTCTTTTCCAGCCTTTTAATAGTTTATCCAAACCACTTTTATCGAATAATTCTATTTGTTTTTCGGGATGAGCATTCCAGCTTTTGTTCGCATTTTTTAATAGGTCGGGCAAAATGGTGCCTAAAACAATATTAGCATCTGGGGTATTTCTGTCGAAGTAAAAATGCGAAAGGAAGTTCATATTCGTAAATATAATCTAAATGCGCCAAATCATTAACTAACTGGCTAATTAGTTAATCAGCTAATTGTTATATTTGCGCCTTAAAATCGTTAAAAAATGGGCATCATTATTTCAAACGACAAGTCGGATGAATAAATCGGAGGTCTCATTATAATCAAGTTAAACGGATGAAAAATTTTGTAGAAGAATTACGTTGGAGAGGCATGTTACATGATATCATGCCCGATACTGAGCAGAAACTCAATGACGGCATGTGTGCTGGGTATATTGGTTTCGACCCAACAGCTGATTCTTTACACGTAGGGCATCTTACTCAAATTATGACTTTAATCCATTTCCAAAGGGCAGGGCATAAGCCGGTGGCATTGGTTGGTGGTGCAACAGGCATGGTGGGTGATCCTTCTGGTAAATCTGATGAACGGAATTTGCAAACGGAGGAAATGGTTGCACATAACCTAGCTGGAATGAAAAAACAGCTTTCTAAATTTCTAAATTTTGAAGATGGCGGAAACGGAGCGCTAATGGTTAATAATGCCGACTGGTTCAAGAATTTCAATTTTTTGGATTTCATTCGTGAAGTAGGTAAACACATTACGGTTAACTACATGATGGCTAAAGACAGCGTAAAAAAACGTTTAGAAGGTGATAATGGTATGTCGTTTACCGAGTTTAGCTATCAGCTGGTACAAGGCTACGATTTTTATTATTTGTGGAAACACCATAACTGTATCTTACAAATGGGAGGTTCAGATCAATGGGGCAACATTGTTACTGGAACAGAGTTGATTAGAAGAAAAGACCGTGGCACTGCTTATGCGTTAACTACACAGCTCATTAAGAAGGCTGACGGTACTAAATTTGGTAAAACGGAGAGTGGTGCAATTTGGTTAGACCCAGCAAAAACTTCACCTTATAAATATTACCAGTTTTGGTTAAATTCTTCAGACAGTGATGTGAAGGCTTGGATTAGAATTTTTACCTTAAAAAGCAAAGAAGAGATAGAGGTTTTAGAGGCACAACATGACGAAGCACCTCATTTGCGTATTTTGCAGAAAGCATTAGCGGAAGATATTACGATTAGAACGCATTCTGCGGAAGCTTTGGAAACGGCGATTAAAACTTCTGAATTTTTGTTTGGCAACGGTTCACTAGCATTTTTAAATGGACTTAGCCCTGCAGCAGTATTAGATATTTTTGATGGTATTCCTCAATTTAAAATATCAAAAACTGATTTAGCTGCTGGAATTGATACGCCTGCGCTCTTGGCCGAAAAAACTATGGTTTTTTCTTCGAAAGGAGAAGTTAAGAAAACAGTACAAGGCGGCGGTTTAAGTATTAACAAAAATAAAGTAGCTGATTTGAATACTACTTTCTCTACTGAAAATCTGATCAATGATGAGTTTTTGGTGGTGCAAAAAGGAAAGAAGAACTACTTTTTAATTATCGCAGAGTAGTCTATAATAATATAGGAAAGTCCGCATCGATTGGTGCGGATTTTTTGCTTTATTGGACCAGTAAGTTACAGCCTCGGATATCCGCATTGTCAAACCTGCCTATAACTTCAAAGCTATTTTCTCCATGGAATTTACCTAGATCTTGAGTAGCAATAAATGAGCAAGAGTTGGTGTTGGCTAAATCAATTACGTTGATGCCTCCAGTAGTATCTGTTGCTGACAAAATGGTCAATGGATCAGAAGTATCTCTTAATAGGATTTTCATCCAAGGTGGGCATTCGAAAATTCCGTTTCCTTTGGAGTATCCTTGCGAAAGTAGCTCCGTCATTCCGTACTCGCTGTGAATATGTTTTACACCAAATGATGCACAAAGTAGTTGGTGAAGTTCGGCACGCACCATTTCTTTTCTTTTACCTTTCATGCCGCCAGTTTCCATCACTACTAATTCAGGAAAATCAATTTGATAGTGTTCTGTAAAATCAAGTAGCGCATAAGTAACTCCAATTAGCAAAGTTTTCTGTTTCAATGATTTTAGTTCTGCTAAGGTTTGATGAAGCTCTTCGTGGTTATGTAGAAAGTAACCACTTTTAGGATGTGCACTTTGCTTTAACAGATCATCAACCATATAGATTAATGAGGAACCATCGCGCTCCAAATAGGATGGGAGTAGTGCTAGAATGCAATAATCATCAGCTTGGCCATAAAATAACTCAAACGCCTTATTGTAGCTATGCTCGTAAATAGAAAGGTCTTGCACCAAATGTTTACTGGTTATTTGTCCTGTTGTTCCAGAGCTACTGAAAGTAATTTCTATAGGTTTATCACTAGAGATTACCGCGTGAGATTTAAAAAAACTGATAGGTAGAAAAGGGATATCCTTATAGTTTTTGACCTCACTGGGAGTTATTTTTAAATGTGAGATGTATAGTTTGTAGATATCGCAATTTTCCGCTTGGTTTTGGAAAATACTTATGGCAACATCGTTAAAATCGTGTTGGTTACTAATAGAAAAAATTTGTCCAGTGCTAATATTCACTGGACAAAAATACAAAGTTTTGATGGATTAAGCTGTTGCTTTAGATTTTATCGTTGCTTTTCTGAAATGATAGCCACAATAACCGCTAATACCAGCAGCCAAGCCTCCTAATAGTGCCGTTACAGCTAAAATTGCAGGCCATACTTTTAGACCAAACATGTCTGCCACACGGTTAGCTAATATATGGTTGTTGGGGAAGCTTTTATACAAAGCCATTCCCGTCCATAATAATACAACTGCAAAAAATGGTTGCCAAAAAGAAATTTTTCCTGTTTTGCCAATAATGCCACAGGTTGCGAAGGAAACTACAATAATTACCCACCATGGTAAAAAGGATTGTAAGGCAAATGCTACGATAAGTATAACGATGAAAACCATTGTCTATTTTTTTGAAATTTTATAACGAGAAATAATTTTTCCTCCTTTGTCGGTTGGAGATTGCATGAAGAAAAGATCGTATAATTTTCCTTCTGCCCAAGTGTCAATCATGTTGTCATAAAATGGGCTTCCAGGATTTCCCGACTGGCCCCCTGGATAAACTCCATGGCCTTTTGGTGTTTTACCAAGCTCAATCACCATTCTCCATGAAGGACCATTGGTTTCTGAGAGCGCATTTACTGTACTTTTAGAACCACCGATGAGTAGTTTTTTAGAACCAAAACCAGGAATTTTCGCTAGGTGTGGAACGTTTGAGTTTTTGAAATTTCCCCATTGCCATTCTTCGCCAATAGGGCCATATTTTCGTTCTAAACTGTCACAAGCATATTTAAATGAAGAGTTGACTAAATCAGTTAGTGTTTCCTTTTTTGATGTTTTAACATTGTCGAACCACTTTGAATTTGGGTCTTTTTGTATCAGTTCAATGGTACGGTCTCTCGATGGATATCGCATTGGCATTTCCGCATCTCCAAATTTGTCATCCCAGATTTCGGTAGCTAATCTTTTTGTCCACAAGTCAAAAACGCTGGCTGCAACAGATTTGGCATCAAAATATTTATCCCATTTGGTAATCAAATTATACGACTCTTTTTGCGTTGCATTTAATGCTAGGTTATTTATTAATGGTAAAATGGATGGTAATAAATTTTCAGCCATGATACTGTAAGAGTCCATTTGTAGATTCCGCATACTGTCTGTATTTATATTTTTCATTGCAGCTAATCTATCGTTAATTCTCTTTCCTCTCTCATAAGGCGCAAACTCCCAATTGATATAGTGGGGATAGGTTGGATCAGTAGAAGACTGGTTTGCAGAGCTAACAAAATTGCGCGGTGGATTTTTAACTGTCGGATTTTGCGAAGCAGGAATCCATCCTTGCCAATCATTAGTAGGGTCCGTTCCGTCTAGAATGAATTTGCCTTGGTTTTTCCATTTCAATGGAAATTTACCGTTTGGTGTAATGGCGATGTCGTTATCAGCACTAGCAAAGATGAAGTTCTGTGCTGGCGCAGTGAAGTAAGGTAATGCACTGCGATAATCATCGTAATTTTTGGCCCTGTTCATCAAATAGAAAGTCTTTAACTCATTCGATTTATCATGAGCGATCCAACGCAGGGCATGGCCTGTAGGTACATTGTTGGCCCTGCTATAGTTGGGCTTTTGGAAATAGACTATTGGCCCATGGTGGGTGTAGTAAACGGTGTCAATAATATCTTGTGCACCTTTAATCTTAATAGTTTCATATCTTGGTTTGGTTACATTCCATTTGTTATTGTACCAATATTCTTGATGTTTATCATCCTTGAACTTGATTTGATAAAAATCTAAAACATCTGCAGCTACATTGGTTACACCCCAAGCAATATGCTGATTAAATCCAATAATCACTCCTGGAGCTCCTGGAAGAGAAACGCCATACGTGTTAAGGCCTGGAGCGTGTAATTGTATCTGATACCAGATAGAAGGTAAGGTTAAATCTAAATGCGGATCGTTTGCTAAGACAGGGAAGCCTGAAGCTGTTTTTACACCTGATACCGCCCAGTTGTTACTACCAATACCTTCTACTTTCTGTTGAGTAGCAATTCCGGTGCTCATCATTTCTGTAAACGATTTTGGAGTTGGAGGAATTGGTAAAGGCTTAAAATCCCATTTAGTGCCTACTGGGATAATTGGATCTTCTTTGAACGGGTAATCAGGAAATAAATCTTTGGTGATTTCTGGTCCATATTTCTTTAAGACATTAGTCATGTAAAACTCGTCAGAGCCCATCGCTAAGACAGCCGACATCTGTTTAAGTAATAATGCGCATTTAATTGGCGTCCATTTCTCTGGTTTAAAATCCAGTAATTTATATTCTACAGGAAGCTTGCGTTTATCTAAAGATTTGATGTAATCATTAATGCCTTCTGTGTAGGCTAGTAGCATCTCTCTAGAATGTGGATCTGCCATCATCCCTTCCAAAGAATTTTCGGCGCCGTATACCATTCCCATTCTACGCTGATACTTGTCTACATCTATTGCTTTTTCACCTACTACTTCCGAAATTCTTCCTGCAGCGAAACGGGTTTGGAAATCCATCTGCCATAGTCTGTGCATCGCGGTGACATAACCTTGAGCATAATATACGTCGTGATCATTTTGCGCAAACACATGCGGTATCATCCTGTCATCAAATAAAATTTCTATTTCATCATGAGCGTTTTTCAATACCAGCTTTTTCTTTTTTGCAGGAGATAAAGTTTCGGCATTTTGCCAAAATCCAGTAAATGGATTTAAAAACTTTAACATCGGAGGTAAGTCGCCAAATTTCGTATTTAATGTATATCCCAATAGAATAGGAATAATGACGCAAATCAATGCTTTAACTCTGTTCATTTGGTAAGATTAGTTATTGGTTGCTGCATTTGATAGCGCTATCAAATGCAAGGAGGCAATTTAATTATAATTAACGTTAAGCTGAAACTAATTTGCATTTTCATTAAATACTATGCTTGCATAAAATATAATTTGTAAGTTTTAAAAAATGTATTAAGTTTATATTAAAATAAACAAATATAAACTACAGAAATATGAACAAAACAATTACTAAAATCATTCTTATGGTTTGCGTTTTGCTGTGGACTGGGTTCACGGCTTTTGCGCAAAGCATTGTGGTTAGCGGTACCGTTAAAGACAAGCTGACAAACGAACCGATTCCCGGAGTAAGTGTTACTGTGAGAGGAAAAACAATAGGCTCTTCTACTGATCAAAATGGTAGATTCTCATTTACAACGACAGAAAAACCACCATTCACACTTTCTGTTACGTTTGTAGGTTATAAAACAGTTGAAAGAGAAGTTGCAGGTACAACCAGTAACCTAAGCTTTGAATTGGAATCTGGAGCTATTCTAGGTCAAGAAGTGGTGGTTTCAGCATCTAGAACGCCAGAGCGCATCCTAGAATCGCCGGTAACTATTGAGCGTATGGGACAGGCTCAAATTAAAGAAGCTGCCGCCCCTTCATTTTACGACGCCATTCAAAACATCAAAGGTGTGGAAATGAGTACGCAGAGTTTAACTTTCAGATCTTACAATACCAGAGGTTTTAATGCGAATGGTAATACCCGTTTCAATCAGTTAATTGACGGAATGGACAACCAAGCGCCGGGCTTAAACTTCTCTGTGGGTAATATCGTTGGTATTACAGAGTTAGATGTAGATAATGTAGAGTTATTACCAGGTGCTTCTTCTGCATTATATGGAGCTGGCGGTATCAGTGGTACTATGTTGATGACTTCTAAAGATCCGTTTAAATATCAAGGCGCTAGTTTTCAATTGAAAACAGGTATAAATCATGTGAATGATAACAATACCTCTGTTCAAGAGTTTAAGCAGTTTGACATGCGTATGGCCAAATCTTGGAATAATAAATTTGGTGCTAAATTTGCCTTCTCTTTTTTGCAAGCTAAAGATTGGTTTGGAACTAATACTTCTAACTTCGATAGAGCAGCTAACATGCCTAAGTCTGGAGATCGTCAGTCTGATCCTAATTATGATGGTGTAAATGTGTATGGCGACGAGGTTAACCAAAATATGAGAGCTGTTAATAATAGTGTAGAAGCTGCAACTAGACAGGCACTTCTTAATGCTTCAGGTGGGCTTTTCAATGCGCAAACTACACTTAATAATTTCTTTCCGGTAGGTACGCCTTACGCTTCTTACGTTGCCGGTATAAATGGTAGTGCTGCTATTCCGGCTGCACTTAAGCCTACGCTGATCAATCAATACCTGCCATTTTATTATGCGCAAAGAAATCCTTCATTCTTGCCTAATCAAAGTGTGTCGAGAACGGGATATAATGAGATTGACCTAGTTGATTATGATACTAAGTCACTGAAAATGTCGGGAGGTTTATATTACAATTTTACGCCGACAATCCAATTGATTGCTCAAACGAATTGGGGTACAGGTACTTCAGTTTACACAGGTTCCGACAGATACTCGCTACGTAATTTTAATATCGGCTTATATAAGCTAGAATTAAAAGGTGAAGATTTCTATCTTAGAGGTTACACCACACAAGAACGTTCTGGCGACTCTTACATATCTTCAATTTTGGGTAGTTATATTAACGAGAAAACTAAAGCCTCTACTGCTTGGTTCCCACAATATTTAGGAACTTATATTGGTGCTAAATTAAATCCTGCGGTAACAGATGCTCAGGCACATACTGCCGCTCGTCAGGCTGCTGATGCGAATAGAGTTCAACCAGGTACAGCTCAATTTAATACTTATGCAGACCAAATTCGTAATACTTACATTAGCCAAACTAATCTAGCTACAGGTGTTTATGGTGCTAAGTTCAATGATAAATCTAATTTGTATCACTACGAGGGGATGTACAATTTTTCAAGATTGTTTAACAATGTAGTAGAATTTCAAGTGGGTGCTTCAGCCCGCAGATTTGATTTAAATTCTGGAGGCACTATTTTTGCCGATTTAAATGAAAATATCGATATAGATGAGTACGCGGCATTTGGTCAAGTTGGTAAGAAGTTCGGTGAAGTATTTAAGTTGACTGTTGCCGGTCGTTATGATAAAAGCCAAAACTTTGATGGCCGGTTTACTCCACGTGTAACAGGTGTTTGGACAGTGGCTAAGAACTCCAATATCCGTGCTTCATTTCAAACAGGTTTCCGTAACCCAACGACTCAAAATCAATACATTGATCTATCTGTGGGTGGCGGTAGTCAGCGTTTAATTGGCGGTTTGCCTTCTTTCTTAGATAGATATAAATTATTAACTAACAAGCCGTACACAGAAGCAAGTTATAGACAAGCGGTAGCTGGAACAGGGCCGCTTGTAGAATATACTTTTGACCCAAGAGGCGTTCGTCCAGAGAGTGTGACTGCATTTGAACTAGGTTACAAAGGTTTATTAGGTTCAAACTTCTTGATTGATGTTTACGGTTTCTATAACCAGTACAAGAATTTCATCACTGCGGTTAACACATATCAGTTAAATGGAACAACCTTTACAAAATTTGGTGTTCCTGTTAATGCAACAGGTAAAGTCAATACTTATGGTGGTGCATTCGGTTTAGACTATGTTAGAGGAAAATACACTTTCTCAGGTAACGTGTCTTATAACAAGTTAAATGATTTGCCGGCAAATTATAACAATGATTTCAATACTCCAGAAATTCGCTATAACTTAGGTATCAGTAACCGTGAAGTGTTCAAAAACGTAGGTTTTAATGTTAACTACCGTTGGCAAGACAAATTCGTTTGGTTCTCTTCTTTCGCAGGTGGCGAAGTGCCAGCTTTTGGAACTGTAGATGCCCAAGTGAATTTGAAAGTGCCGTCTGTAAATTCTATAGTTAAAATTGGTGGTTCTAACATCTTGAACAAGTATTACATTACATCTTATGGTAACCCAGAAGTAGGTGCGATGTATTATGTTTCGTTAGCATTTAACCCATAGGCCTTCTTTACCCCTTCAAAGGAGGGGCTATGTAAAGCAAAGAGCCCCGAGATTATTTCTCGGGGCTCTTTTTGTTATGCTTAAATCTAAATTGTATCTCGACAATTATTTATACATCTCTTCTCTCAACTTCGTTACTTCACTATTGTTGATGTAATCATCGTAGCTCATCAACTTATCGATAATTCCTTTTGGAGTAATCTCAATGATACGGTTAGCGACAGACTCCGTTAATGCGTGATCTCGTGAAGTAAACAACATCGTACCTTTAAAATCTTTCATACCGTTGTTTAGAGCAGTAATAGATTCCAAATCCAAGTGATTGGTTGGTTCATCAAACAATAAGAAGTTGGCTTGTTGTAGCATCATTCTTGAGAACATGCAACGCATTTTTTCACCTCCAGAAAGCACTTTTACGTTTTTCAATACTTCTTCGCCTGAGAATAGCATTCTGCCTAGGAAACTACGTACAAATTGCTCGTCGGCATCAGTTCCTGAGTATTCACGTAACCAATCTACCAAGTTCTCATCTTTGTTCGCAAAAAATTCTGTGTTATCGTTAGGAATATCGGCTATGCTGATCGTTACCCCAAATTTAAACTCTCCAGTGTAATCTTTATCGTTGCCATTTAAGATATTGTAAAAAGCTGCGGTAGCTAAGCTGTTTTGAGAAAGCACTGCAATCTTATCCCCTTTGTTTACCATAAAGTTGATGTCTTTAAACATGACTTCACCATTTACGGTTTTCCCTAACTTTTCAACTTGTAAAATTTGGTCCCCAGCTTCACGAGCACCATTGTTGTTAAACATGATAGCTGGATATTTACGACTAGAAGCTTTAATTTCCGAGATGTCAATTTTGTCTAAGGCTTTTTTACGTGATGTTGCTTGTTTCGATTTAGAAGCATTTGCACTAAACCTGCGGATAAACTCCTGAAGCTCTTTTACCTTGTCTTCTAGTTTCTTGTTTTGGTCTGAACGTTGTTTCAATGCCAATTGAGAACTTTCATACCAGAAACTGTAGTTACCGCTATAGATATTCATTTTACTGAAGTCAATATCCACAATATGCGTACAAACAGCATCCAAAAAGTGCCTATCGTGACTTACTACCAATACAATGTTTTGATAATCTGCCAAAAAGTTTTCTAACCAAGCGATCGTGTCGATATCCAAATCGTTGGTAGGCTCATCCAGTAATAAAATATCAGGATTACCAAATAAAGCCTGTGCCAATAACACACGTACTTTTTGGTTACCATCTAATTCTTTCAATAACTTATGGTGAAATTCTTCTTTAATACCAAGGTTGCTCAACATCGTAGCGGCATTGCTTTCCATGTTCCAGCCATCCATTTCGGCGAAAAGATTTTCTAATTCTCCAGCGCGCTCGCCATCTTTCTCAGAAAAATCTTCCTTCATGTAGATGGCATCTTTTTCCTTCATGATATCGTACAATTGCTTGTGGCCCATCATTACCGTTTCAATTACTGGAAATTCGTCGAATTCATAGTGGTTTTGTTTTAAAACCGCCATACGTTCGCCAGGTGTAAAAGCCACCGAACCGCTAGTTTGTTGTACATCGCCAGATAAAATCTTCATAAAAGTAGACTTACCTGCGCCATTTGCGCCGATTACACCATAGCAGTTGCCATGTGTGAATTTTAGGTTAACATCTTCAAATAGTGTACGTTTTCCGTAACGGAGTGATAGGTTTGAAACTGAAATCATGTTGCTGAAAATAAGCCGCAAAGGTAGTTAAAAAAGGTGGAAGCTGAAAGGTTTAAGGTTAAAGGTGTTAGCGACGATGATAATTATGTTTATTAATTAAAAGGATTTCACAGGGCGAAATGTGAAATTTGATCTAAGTACGTTCGACTTTAACGCTAAAATTAATAATTCAATAATTTTCCATTTTTGTCAAATAACTGGCATTTCTCTTTCGAACCAATGTCTTTTGATGGAGTTATAGCTAGTACATTATGATTTCTTAATAAGATATATCTAATATAGGTATGATCAGGAAAATCTATGTAGGTAGAAATTGCATTTTGGAAATCTAGCTTAGGTAACAACTCAATTGGTACAGCATCAGTCGTATTGTTTTTGTAATTAGCGAATGATTTGTCGTTTGTAAATTCAATATGAAGTTCGTTTTTTAAGTGTTTTTTTAACTGTTTTTGTATAAAAGGATTTCGATTTGCAGCAAGCTTTAGGCTATCCATTTTGGTGATGAAGTTATTTAAGGGCGTCAATTGTTCTCCTATAGGCATAGTTAAATCATAAACGATTTTTTTGCTTGTATTTTTTTCGATTAGTTTTGCTTTCCAACACTTGCCGCCGTAATTGTAAGAGTAAATATCGCCTACAGTGGAAGAAATGATATTAAACTTCGACAGGAGACTTTCTTCTTGATATAGCATATCTGTTAATAGTTTGTTTCGGTTTGTTATTCTTGAGTTTATTTCTTTTGGAAGAAAGGGGATAAGTTTCTTTATTTTATGATCGATTTGAGTAACTTTTAAGCTGTCTTTTAGAAAATACTTATAGTTTAAAAATGTATTGTAGAAATGAAGTTTGTTAAAGGAGTCAATTGTGGGATTTCTTATAATATCCTCAATAGCTTTTTCAAATTCTTTTTGCTTATGCTTATCTAAATTTGCGTAGGCTTGCGCAACTTTTGAACCGTCCGAAAAGTAATGCGTTTTACTGGTGTCAGCAATTCTTAAATTAGAACCTAGAAGTAAATTATTAAGGTTTAAATCTAGTCTTGATAGTTCTTCAACATAAGTTTTTCTGTTTTCTGAAGCGATATTGCTGTTAGCGACCCTCGAAACATGATCATTGAGGACATTTAATGTTGCTTTAATATATAAAGTCCAATTCGAAGTTTCTGCGGAAAGATGAGCTATGTTTTTTAGCTGGTGTAATGGCCTGTCATCATAGCTGCAAGTGCCATCCATTTGTTGCTGCCTCAATAAGTTTAGATTTGTCTCTTTAGGTAACAGTACTAACGCGAGTTTCTCTAAGCCTTCATTTGATACTAAGTTTTTTTCTGCGTATAACAGTGCGCTATTTAACAGCTCTTTGAATTTGGTGTCTTTTTGGTATAAGCTGTCAGCAAATTTATTATGTTGACTTTCCCATTTTTCCATGTTTTGGCGCAATATTTTATCCTCAGATCCGTAGATGTATTTGGGTTTGTTGGTTTGGTTGTTAAAGTAACTAGTTAAAGTGTCGAATATATTTTTCTTAAATTTTAATTGATCTAATTGAGTTTTAGGCTTAGGTAGAAAGATTGGTTTTTCGGGCTCAATTAGTATATCGTTGTAATTTATCCAATCTGCATATTCCGCAGGTAGTTCGGTAATCTTGAATTTTGTTTTTAAGTAAAATCCGCTTATGGTAGTTTTTCCATTATGGTTATAGCTAGAATAAAAATATCTCAAACCATCGTAGTTCAAGGAATCAGTATATTTTAATGTTACTCTGTGTTCTCCACCATTACCAATTTCAAAACTATTTATATCAATCTTAATTATTTTGTTGTAATCTCGATAGATATTTTTAATGATCAATAAGTCTTTGTCAATTAAAAGATTAGGGAATGATTCAGTCAATTCCTCGAAACCCTTGGCTTTTTCAAGAGCCATAAAAAATGTTTTTGGATTTTGCGTGATCAGCTCAAAATAATTGGCTGTGGCTTGAGGAAATGATTTTACGATTAGAGGGATACTGTTTTTATATTTATCCTTTAATAAGGAAATCTTAGCATTTAATGAATCTAAATTCTTGTCACTTAATGATAAATTTTGCGCCTGACTTTGAAATGTAATAAATAAAAATAGAGCTGTTGATAAGATTTTGAGCATCTCTTAGTGTTTTAGGTTTGGATAACTGGATTTGTTTTAAAGATGCCGGTTTGCAACTAAATCCATAAATACAATTTCGTTTGTTACCTCAAATTTATTAATCTTTAGAAGCTAATTTTAATAGAAATCAATGTCTAAGTAGAAAATTATTGATTTAACTCATTATTAGATTTCAGTGTACGCATCCTGTAACACATCATTGCGGTTTTGCCCAACTTTTTAATCAAATGATAATTTGCAACAGCGCCAACGGCTGCTCCAACAACTGGGAGTAATTGAGCTAGTTTTGCCAAATCAATGTAGTCACGGTATTCTTGCTGAAAAGTTTGCCAATCAAAACCATCACCGTTTTCCGGTAATAGAAAAAGCTTTTCATCCCAGTTTTCCATTTCTTTAAATACTTTTTGACTGCCAGTTTTACTCGAAAACGCTAACTGAAAAATATGCAAAATGTATAAGCGCTCTCTAAAATCGCCAGTGTCGAAACCATATAGTGCAGCTATTTCGTAGATTAATTTTATTTTAATGGCAATCAAGATGGGGAAGTCCGCCATGCTCATGAAGAAACCTCCAGCACCTGTAATACCACCCTCAGCCGCACCAGTTTTACAATAGCTGTCTATTTTCGCTTTAACCAGTGCTTCTCTATGTATCAAGCTCATTTCTGCGGGCGGAAGATCAGAACTGGTAATTTCTGAGCCAAAAAGCACAGCCTTTACCATTTTTTTAATCGTAACAGTAATGGCTTTGTGTACTTTCTGCGGAATGTAACTGTTGATTTTACCTTGAACTTTCGTCGCAATATTTCCCATTAGGGATGGCTTTTTCATCACTTCCAGTTTCCAAAATTGAAGTTCTAGCGCTGCTTGCTGTTGGTAGTTGTTCATTTATGCTAAGCTTACAACAGATTAGAGGTGAAAAAGTTGGAGAATGTTACAGGCTTAAGGAGCTATTGATTCGAGAAATCGTCATTGCGAGGCACGAAGCAATCTTAAGGCGTTTTATTTGCCGGTCTACAGTTGTAAGATTGCTTTGCAAAGCTCGCAATGACGAGAAGTACAAAGCCTAGGAAACAAAAAAAAGCCCCGCAATTACGGGACTTTCAAGTGATCTTATAATTTAATGTTATTTCTTCTCTTTAGTATAAGCTTCGTTTAAGCCTTTAATTACTTCGTGAGTTACATCTAAGCTTTCGTCAGCGAAAAGAATGTCGCCCATGCCTTTTTGGTACTTTAATACCATTTTATAGCCTTTGTCTTTAGCGTAAACTTTAAGGTAGTCGGAAACTTTATTGTACAAAGCTTCTTGCTCTTTAGCTTGCTCGTTTTGGAAAGCAGCGCCAGCATTTTGTTGATAAGCTTGTAGTTCTTGTTGTTTACGGCCTAATCTTTCTTCAGTTGCAGCTCTTTGCTCCGCAGTCATTCCTTGTGCTTGTGCTTGGTATTGTTGCATATCACGTTGGAAAGCTTGTCCTTTTGCTTTAAGGTCTGCGTCAGCAGCTTTCCCTTTAGCTTCCATTTTTGTTTTTAGCACTTTGAAGTACTCGTATTGGTTTAAAAGCGAATCCGAGTCTACGAAAACGATTTTATCCTTATTTGCATCTGTTGTTACAGCTGGTTTTGCTGCTGTGCCTTCTGTTTTAGTCTCTTTATTTCCGCAAGCGCTCATGATAGAAACGATGGCAACTGCAGTAGCCAAGCCGCTAAATTTTACTGTGTTTAGTCTCATTCTGTTTTTGTAAATTTTAACAAATATAAAAATCAAATTCAATTCTTCAGTTGAAATGTTGAAACGTTCGAAAGTTGAAAGGTTAGATAATCGTTTAACTGTTTAATTGAAGCGCTTTTAACTATCAATCATGAGTTCAAAAATCACGACTAAAAAACAGTCTAATAGTTATCCACAATACCCTTAAATCCATAAAAATTGCGTATTTTTGATTCTTAATTTTTCACATAAAATATGAGCGAAGAAAATAATCCAAACTCTAATTATTCGGCGGATAATATACAGGTTTTAGAAGGTTTAGAAGCTGTTCGTAAGCGTCCTTCGATGTATATTGGTGATACAGGCGTTAAAGGTTTGCACCATTTAGTTTATGAAGTTGTAGATAACTCCATTGATGAGGCTTTGGCCGGTCATGCTGATACGATCTATGTAAATATTTTAGAAGGAAACTCTATCAGGGTTGAAGATAACGGTCGTGGTATTCCGACTGGTATCAATAAAAAAGAAAATAAGTCTGCATTAGAGATCGTAATGACGGTTTTGCATGCAGGTGGTAAATTCGATAAAGATACCTACAAGGTTTCTGGAGGTTTACACGGGGTGGGGGTAAGTTGCGTTAACGCCTTATCTACACACTTAAAAGCAGAGGTGCACCGCGAAGGCAAAATCTGGATGCAAGAGTATCAGATTGGTGTGCCACAGTATGATGTAAAAGAAGTTGGCACAACCGATAAACGAGGTACAATTGTAACCTTTAGTCCAGATCCAACCATCTTTACACAGACTACAGAGTATAAATATGATACTTTAGCTGGTCGTTTACGTGAGTTGGCTTTCCTAAATAAAGGAATTAGCTTGACTTTGACGGATGAGCGTGAAGTTTTGGAGGATGGAACTTTCTATCAGGAAGTATTTCACTCTGATGGTGGCTTAAAAGAGTTTGTTGCCTTTTTAGATGGAACAAGAGCATCATTTTTACCAGAACCAATTTATATCGAAGGTATTAAAAACGGTATCCCGGTAGAGCTAGCTTTCCAATACAATGATAGCTACTCTGAGAATGTACATTCTTACGTAAATAACATTAATACTCACGAGGGGGGTACGCATATCGCTGGTTTCCGTAGAGGTTTAACACGTACTTTAAAAGCTTATGCTGATAAGTCTGGTTTGTTAAAGAACCTTAAAATGGAGATTACGGGTGATGATTTTAGAGAAGGTTTAACCGCAGTAGTTTCTGTGAAAGTACAAGAGCCTCAATTTGAAGGGCAAACTAAAACCAAGTTAGGGAATAGCGAGGTAATGGGTGCGGTAGATGTGGCTGTAGGTGAAGCTTTAGGTAATTACTTAGAGGAAAACCCTAAAGAGGCTAAAATGATCATCAATAAGGTGATTTTAGCTGCAACGGCCAGAGCTGCTGCTCGTAAAGCTCGTGAAATGGTGCAACGGAAGAGTGTAATGGGCGGTTCTGGTTTGCCAGGTAAGCTTGCCGATTGCTCAGATAGCGATCCAGAAAAATGCGAATTGTTCTTAGTAGAGGGTGACTCGGCGGGTGGTACCGCTAAACAGGGTCGTGATCGTAACTATCAGGCTATTTTGCCATTAAAGGGTAAAATCTTGAACGTCGAGAAAGCAATGGAACATAAGATCTACGAGAACGATGAGATCAAGAACATGTTTACAGCACTAGGTGTAAGTATAGGTACTGAAGAAGATGATAAAGCTTTAAACTTAACTAAACTTCGTTATCACAAAATCGTAATCATGACGGATGCTGATATCGACGGTTCGCACATTACGACCTTGATTTTAACTTTCTTCTTCCGTTACATGAAACCTTTAATTGAGGCAGGTTATGTTTACATTGCAGCGCCACCACTTTATCAGGTTAAAAAAGGTAAAGAGTTTGAATATTGCTGGAATGATGCACAACGTGATGTTGCCATTCAACGTCTAAAAGGTGCAGGTAAAGAAGATAGCGTACACGTACAACGTTATAAAGGTTTGGGTGAGATGAACGCAGAGCAGTTGTGGGATACAACTCTAGATCCAGCTCGTCGTACTTTGATGCAGGCTACAATTGAAAATGCTGCGGAATGTGACCATACTTTCTCTATGTTAATGGGAGATGAAGTGGCCCCACGTAGAGAGTTCATTGAGCGTAATGCTAAATACGCAAAAATCGACGCGTAGTTTTCTTAAAAAGATAAAATTAGACCCTCCCTGTGTTAAGCAGTGGAGGTTTTTTTTATTAGTTTAAACTATATTTAATATAAAGATAGACACTGAAATAAATCTGATGTTTAAATCAGCATAACGACAATGGAAGACAAGAAGTTCTATCTCTGGCTCTACAGCTTATTAGGTTGGTGATAGGCCTATTTATTGGTATTAAGGTGGTCACATAAAATTAAACCCTCCCTGCATTACGCAGTAGAGGGTTCGCTGTAATCAAAAACAACACTTAGAAAATCTTTATAGGATGTAGTATGAACCTACCGGTGCCATATCTACATGAGCTTTATCTTCGAAAAGTTTATCGTCGTCTAGCATCTGATAGAGATCTTTTTCAATCGTTCTACAAATGGTAGTAGTAGGAGTATCTGTTGGTTTATTCTCAAATGGATCCTGTAAATGTACCGCCATCTTTTCTACCAGTAAGAAAAATACGGAGATAGATATAACTACCGGAACTTCCATTAGTCCAAAATATTCGATTAATCCAAAGGGAAGCATTAAGATAAATAGAACTATAGACATGTGGATGTAGGTACTATAGGTAACCGGAAAAATAGTTTTCTTAATCCGTTCGCATCCACCCATGTGATTGCAAAGTGCATTCAGTGTTTTATCTATTTCTATCTGTTGATACTTGTTAATCCAACCTTCTTGTAAGGCCCTTTTCAAATCCATTGCATGTAATTCTAATAAGGCAACGGTTACATTATTTCTACTCTTTATGAAAGCGAGTTCCTTACTATCTAAATAACGTTCTAAACCTTTAGAAGAATTAAATCCTCTTAGTGACTGACTTAAAGCATAGCACCAAGCGATTTGTCTTTTAACAAACCTGTTCTTAAAAGTATCTGCCTCTTCTTGAGCATAAGGACTATCTACAAAAGATAAGATTTGTCGAGATAAAGAACGGGAATCATTTACGATGGCTCCCCACAATATTCTTGCTTCCCACCATCTATCATATGCCTGATTAGATCTAAAAGCTAGCAACAGCGATATAATTGTGCCTAATAAAGCCGGAACTGCAATGGGAATAGAGATACGCGTGACGTGAAAATTTTGATATAAAATAACTACACCTACTGAATATAACACAACGTAAAGTAGTTCTTTTTTAATTTTCCCAAAGATGTAAGTAATCGGTATGTTATTTCTTAATAGCATGATATTGGGGTTTAATTTTAAACTTTTTGATTAGGCAGAGACCTTTTTTTCTACCATAGCTGGTTGAATTTTAGTATCGAAAAGTTCCTGTTCGTTGGCAATTACTTCAGTATCCAATTCTAAAACTTCACAGCCACTACGAGAAGTTAAATATTTAGGATCGATACTATATTTATTAATAGGCTTAAAATTATAGTTCTTCGGATATACAATCATGTCGATCTGTAGACCTTCTAATAAGTTTCTAAAAGCGACAGCTGTACTTCCATAGAAATATTCTATGCCAATACCTTTAACTTTGTTCTGGTATTTAAGCGCATACGCATCTATTTTTTTGTTGAATTCGTCACTGATATTTTCGTAATCTCTGCTTCTTCTACTTAACATTAACATGTCAGTAATAGAATCAGATAGTTTGAAAGCATGTAAAAAGATAACGGTTACTTCTTCTTCTAAACCTTGGTGTAGTGCAATAGCATCAATGATCTTTGTACTTTCTACGTTGAAATCGGTTGGAACTAATATTCTTTTCATAACCCTTATGTTTAAATGTTTAATGAAATATTTAATACAAGTTTAGGGCAAAGAAATTATAGCCGCCTAAGAGCGGGATTAGAATCACATTAGAATTTCAAATATTTGCTTTGAGGGTATTCTTCAGTACTACGAAAGTTCTGAATTAACTGGCAACATTACTTTGATTTCAGTTCCAAATCCTTCTTGAGTTTTAATACCAATGCTACCGCGGTGCAATCTAATAATATTTAATGACAAAGGTAGGCCAACACCATAACCTTTAAAATTGGAGGTGTTTGATGCCCTGAAAAAAGGTTCAAAGATATGCTGAATATCATCTTGCGGAATTCCAATTCCCTGATCTACTACAGCGATAGATAATAAAGATCCATTGCTTTCCAATTTAACCTTCACGGGTTTAAAGTCGGAATATTTACAAGCGTTACTTACAATATTTGTAAGCGCTAGTTTCAATAAATTCTTATTTGCTTTTAGGGTAACTGCAGTTTCGTCTTCAGGTAGTTCATTTAGATTTAACTCTATTTTGCTTTCCGGATGAACTTGGATTACTGCGTCGGTAATCTCCCAGAGCAACTCGTCTATTCTGACAGATTCGCGAGGTTGCACTTTTCCATTGAAGCCAGATTGAGCTAAGCCTAAAAGGCTAGTTAGGATATGCTCTAATCGATCAGCTTCGCTTTTAATTTTGTTTAATGCGTCTAGGTGTTCTTTTGATCCCATTGCGGCATTAGTTGCCAGTTCTACTTCACCACTTATAATGGTCAGTGGAGTTCTGAGTTCATGAGAAGCATTGCTGATAAAGTTGTTTTGTGTTTCGAAAGCAGTCTCCAGCCTGTTTAACATGTTGTTAAAAGTTTGTGCTAATTCAGACATTTCGTCACCACCATAACTTTTTACATCTAAGCGTAAATGAAGATTTTCCGCTTTAATTTTCTTCATGCTCTTGATGATTTTACGAAGCGGGACAAGTGTATAGTTAGAAAATTTCCAACCTACCAAAAAGGAGAGGAATACGGATAAGAAAAAGCCAGCAATTAGAATTTTCTGTAAATCTTTTAGTTCTCTAAAACCGAAAGGATCGTTAGCAGCAATGATTACAATATAGCCCTGGTTGTCAATTTCAAAATATTTTCCGGCATAAAAGTGATTTTCTTTTCTGTATCGGGCTGTTTTTCCTTCATTTATTTTAGAAAAGAAACTTTTAGGTAAAACATCATCTGTATGTATGCTTGGGTGCGTATTGGTATCAGCTTTAAATACGTACTCTTTTTCAGATGGTAGCCGTTCTAAATATTGAGTCCGCATTTTAGAATAGACATCATTATTCTCATCTTTTACGAGTTTGATCTGTGCAGCAATATTTACTCTTGCTTCTAAGCGTTTATAAAAATCTTCAAAAGCAAATTCATTAGAGAAATACCATACAAAACCACTGAGTAAGGAGATGATTACTGCTGATAAAATGGCAAAGAGAAGCGTGATTTTTTTTGCTAGCTGCATTAGGTTTCTTTTAATACATAACCTAGGCCTACGGCTGTATGTATTAGTTTTTGATCGTTATTTTTATCTATTTTTTTACGTAAATAGTTTACGTAGACATCTACCACGTTAGTTCCCAGATTAAAATCGATGTCCCAAACGTTCTCTAAAATATCAATTCTTGAAAGAATTTTAGCTTTATTTTTTGCCATAAATTCTAATAATCGATACTCGGTCGCAGTTAATGTGATTTCGTTATTGTCTCTTTTTACACTTTTTGCGGTAATATTTATTTGTAGACTACCAATATTAATGATTTGGTCGGGGTTTGCCGAACCATTGTAGCGTCTCAATAACATTCGGATGCGAGCAAATAATTCTGCGAATTTAAATGGTTTGATGAGATAGTCATCAGCACCATTATCTAAGCCGTTAACTACATTCTCGGTAGTGCCAAGTGCGGTAAGCATGATAATTGGTACGTTGGGTTTCTCTTGTTTGATGATTTTACAAAGTTCTAATCCATTAATGCCTGGCAGCATAATATCTAAAATAACGAGGTCGAAGTTATTAGTTAAAGCCATTTTTTGTCCAGTAGTTCCATCTGGAGCAACGCTTACATTAAAGCCCTCGGCTGAAAGGCCACGCACAATTACCGACACTACATTCGGTTCATCTTCAACTAATAGTAAATTCATTAAGAGGCAAATAGTTTAAAAAAAAGCAGATAAAAAAATATTGTTCGCTTTACAGCATAATTTTTATTGTTTTTTAACGAACAGCAGACAATAAAATTTGTTTTGAATTGTCTTCGGGTAAAAAGTCTTTAAAGCTAGCGCATTTCCACATTCTTTACTGATCTGATTTTTTCTTAGAGAATTAGGAAGATGATCATTAAGATAGCAGTTATCAGCAAAAGACTTTTAGCAAATTTGTATCTGCCTTGTCTGTTAAATCGTTGCTGATTAATTTAAAAAAAAAAGATAAAAATATTTAATCAGCTGGCGCTCCTTTTAAATTTAAACCTTTTACGCTATTCCTAACTTTTAACATAAATTCTGTTCCGGGATCATTTTTACCAGTTTGGTATTTCGGATTAGTTTCCTTCCAAAGGGATGTGTTTTTCAATTTGGTATATTCATAATGCCCAATTAAGTATTCGATGTTGTATTTTTTACAGAGGTATTTGACTAGTTTAATATTAGCCTTTAACTGCGCTTCTGTTAAAGGGAAATCAGCACTGCCAACATTTTCTACACCGATAGCGCAATAGTTTAAACCAATAACGTGACGAGCGAAATAGTTCTCTGGCATTAACCGATAAATTGTCCCATCTCTATCAACCATAAACTGAGAAGAAGTATTCAAGCTACTTACCTTGGCAATATCTTTTCTGTCTCCGTTGGGTAGCTTCGCTGGATTAAATGCATTAAACGTAGAAGAGAAAGTTTTAGCGGCAGTCCAATGCAGTACAATTATTTTAGGCTGTATAGTGGGGCTGTTCTGGTTGATACCATGTCTTTCTCTTAAATATTGTAAAGATAACCGAGTTCTAGTTGAATCGTAAATAATTGGTTTATCTATAATTTTTATTTCTTGGGCAAAAGCTAAGAACGAGCTGCAATAAAGGAGTATAAATAAGATAAGTTTTTTCATCGAATAAAAATTTAGGAAATTATTTAACGAAATAGTAACACAGTATTCTTAAAAATTAAGGGTAGAGGTAAATCTTTAAATATAGAAAAGGCACAAAAAAAAGCTATGTTTCTATGTGGTTAATCTTTATAAAACCTCAACACTTTCTTCTTGTAATCAATTTTACAATTAAACGCTACCAGGATATCTCCACCAATAATGCCCGCAATCGGAGGTTGCCCCATTTGGATATAAGTGTCAGAAACGCTCTGTAAATCTATGGCTACAGTTTCGTAATTAGGAAGTCTTAACTTGCCTATCTGGAGTAGGGGAATAGTTCCCACCAAAGTGTTCGCACTACTAAAAATAGTTGCCGCCTGTTGTTCGTCATTTTCTTCTAAGCCTTCTACATGTTTTTCCAATAGAGATTTGTCGAAAACCGATCGCGATGCGCCAGTGTCTAATACGGCAAAAAGCCTCTCGCCAAAAACAACAATTTCCACTAAAATGTGGAAACCGTTGTCTTGTAAGTTAACTAAAATTAAGGGAACAGAAATTGTCCTCATATTACAGGTTAATCGTTCATTTGCTTATCCAAAATTAAACTAATTTCATTTCTGCTAAAACATTGTTCATGTTACGAACTGCATCAGCGCTTTTATCGAAAGCTGCTTTTTCTTTTTCGTTTAATTTATAGTCAATAATCTTTTCCCAGCCATTTTTTCCTATAATTACTGGCACACCTAAGCAAATATCTTTTTGACCATATTCGCCATCAAGTGCTACGCAGCAGGTAAATAATTTTTTCTCATCTCTCACAATTGCTTCGACCAATGCGGCACCAGCAGCTCCAGGAGCATACCATGCCGATGTACCCAACAAACCGGTTAAGGTGGCACCACCCACCATCGTATCAGCAGCCACTTTTTCTAATGTCGCCTCATCCAATAGGTCACTAACGGGCAAGCTCTGATAAGTTGCATATCTGGTTAAAGGAATCATAGTGGTATCACCATGGCCACCGATCACGAAACCTTGTAAATCGTTCGCACTACAATTTAGCGCCACACTTAGATAATATTTAAAGCGTGCGCTGTCTAATGTTCCACCCATACCAATAATTCGGTTTTTGGGTAAACCTAAAGATTTAAGCGCCAAATAAGTCATCGTATCCATTGGATTACTGATTACGATGATAATTGCATCGGGAGAATATTTTAGAATGTTTTCTGCGACACCTTTTACAATACCTGCGTTAATACCAATTAGTTCTTCGCGAGTCATCCCCGGTTTACGTGGTAATCCAGAGGTAATCACTGCAACGGCTGAACCCGCAGTTTGGCTGTAGTCGTTGGTTACACCTTTAATTTTGGTATCGAAGCCAAGCAATGTTGCCGTTTGCATCATGTCTATAGCTTTACCTTCGGCGAAACCTTCTTTAATATCTAATAAAACTAGTTCTTCTGCTAATTCTTTTCGTGCAATATTGTCTGCACAAGTGGCGCCAACGGCACCAGCACCTACTACTGTTATTTTCATATCTCTATAACTTGATTTTTGAATAATAGCGAAACTGTCTTTTTTTTCATCTGGAAAATCGGATAGTCTCATTTAGAGTGTTTTAAGGGTTTGACGCTTAAAGAATTTTACGAAACTAAGGTATAGATTTGTATCAGCTAAACAAATATTTTTTGTATTTCGCTTCATTCAGGTGTTTATAAGTAGATACGAGCAGCATATGGTCTTGGTAATCATCGAAGTCGATTTTCCAAATAGTCAATTGCTTATCAATTTTATTTCTAAATTTTAAGAACTATTTAGAGTTTTTTTTGTTTTTTATTTAAACTAATCTTGTCTTAAATTTTTGGGTTATGAATATTAAAGAACTATTACTGAATGGTAAGGCTTTTTTGGCCCTATTAAATGATTTTGCAATTGAAGCAAAAAACGTGATTATCCAAGATGAAGCGATGCTCTTTTCGGGCGCTAGAAATCCAAAAAATGCCGTTCTAAAAGAATCTGTTTGTATTGAAGGTAAAAATGAAAATGGAATTTTTAACTTTTTCGGTACACTACATTTTAATTCATCAGACAAATTAGCTGTATTTGAAATGCAGGGATTTGAAAAGGTGGAAGCAAGGGCTTAATACATACTTTTAAATTATCTTAAGCAATCCTTGTTTTGAGGTTACTACTATTCTTTCGTGCTTATTAATTCAAAAAGATTAATTTTATCCGAGATATTAAATTTTAATTATTGATTTTATGAAAAGATTTTCGCTGCTAGCGCTTTTAATTTGTTCTACATTTTTTGCCTTCGGACAGGTACTTCCATCGTTTCAATTCGGTTTAAAGGGAGGAACCAACCTATCTAAGTTTAGTACAGAAAATACTTTTGGAAGCGATAACAGAGCAGGTTATTATGTTGGCGTTTGGACACGTATCGGCGCAGCTGGAATTCATTTACAACCAGAGCTGTATTTGTCGGGCAAGAATACTACTTTAAAAAGTGGTGGTTTAGAAAACGAGGTGAAGTTTACTAGTTTGGATGTACCAGTTTTAGTAGGTACAAAAATCGGTGCTGCGGGTGTGGGTATTAGATTAAATACTGGACCAGTAGTTTCATTCATTCTGAATGATGATCAAAGTTTTGGCGACGCTGCATCAAATGTGTTTAATGGCAGGTTTAAAGACCAGGCTTTTGCATGGCAATTTGGAACTGGTTTAGATGTTGGTAAGCTAAATGTAGATTTAAGATATGAAATGGGTCTGTCTAAACTTAACTCAGCAGGTTATCCAGATACCAAATTAAATATGTTCACGCTAGGCCTTGGCTTAAGATTGTTTTAGTAACGTTATATTATTTCTTTTAATTCATATGCATGTGCGCCCTTAATTGGGCGTATATCTTTATGTTTCCGCTCGCTAATTACTTTAATAAAACAGGCACCAAAATAAAAGATTAGCGATGAATAGAAAACAAACAGCATCACTAAAATAATAGATCCTGATGCTCCGTAAATATTCTCGATATTACTTAAAGGGAGCATAATACGAAGTATATATTTACCAATATTGAATAATACAGCAGTTAACAATCCGCCCTGTAAAGCTATTTTCCAACTCGGTCTGGCATTGGTTAGAAATCTAAATAAGATGGTGAACCAAATCATCACAATGGATGTAAATAATACCTGATTCAAGATCCAAAGTAACCATTTACCAAAGTTAGGTGATGTGCTGTTAAGATAAGTGCTTACAAATGCTTGAATGCTGTCCGTTACTAAACCTACAAAGAAAAGAATTCCCGCCAATAGGATAATAATCATTGACCTACCTCTAGTTTTAAGCGTGAATAAAAAACCAGCCTTTGCATCTTGACCAATATTCCAAATTTGTTCTACAGAGTTTTTAATGACATTGAAAAGGGTAGTAGCTACGAAAATAAAGAATACAAAAGTTAAAGCTGTAGCCCACCAGTTATAGTCTACACCACGAATATTCCTTAAGGTTTCCCTGATTTGATTGGTGCTGCTTGGGATTAGTATTTCAGAAATACGTTCGAACAAACGAGTAGCTAAAATCTTCTTGTCTACAAAAAAGCCAAATAACCTGATGAGTATAAGTAGAATAGGAGGTATGGCGAAGTTGGCGAAAAATGCAGTAGCACCAGCTAGGCGTAATGGATCATTTTTTTGGTATAGAACAAAGGCTTTTTGTAAATGATAACAAAAGTGAAAGAGCTTTGATTTTTTGATGGCTTCAATTTTTCCCATTAGCGAATTTCAAAAGTAACAAAATTAGCCTAAAGGATGTTTGCAATTCTCTAAATTAACATAAATTAAATATTAACCTTAATTTAAGACGTTTAGCGCAAAACCTTTTGGCCATTTCTGTAGTTATCATTCAAACTAAAAATTTAAGATATGAATAATTTTTTCAGAACAATACTTGCCGGTTGGGGTGCTTGGAAATTGGGTGGCGGTTGCTTATCAACCATTGTAGTTTTTGTAGCCTTGTATTATCTGCTTGGGCACTGTTAGTTAGCACTGTCGTCATTTCGACTAAGCGAAGCGCATGGAGAAATCTTTGAATAAGCAGATCCAAAGATTTCTCGGCTACGCTCGAAATGACGAAATGCGATAAAAATTAAGCATTATTGCCGGTAGTCATTTAAATGCAGAATGAGCGAAATTGAAAATCATCGATTTATCTAACGAATTGATAATAGCTAGATTTCTCTTCGTCGTTCCTCCTCCTCGAAATGACAATAAAATGCTACAAATTCCCTCTTAATGCCTGTTCACGTTCCAAGCTTTCAAATAGAGCTTTAAAATTACCTGCACCAAAACTTTGTGCACCTTTACGTTGAATAATCTCAAAGAATAAAGTAGGCCTGTCTTCTACAGGCTTAGTGAAAATTTGAAGTAAATAACCTTCTTCATCACAATCTACCAAAATGCCCAATCCTTTTAGTAATTCAATTTCTTCATCGATTTCACCAACACGAGTAGGCATCATTTCGTAGTAAGCTTGTGGTGGAGCGCTTAAAAATTCCACACCTCTCTCTTTTAACTGCCTTACAGTTTTAACAATATCGTTGGTAGCTACCGCAATATGTTGTACGCCTTCGCCTTCGTAAAACTCTAAATATTCTTCAATTTGAGATTTTTTGATGCCTTCAGCAGGTTCGTTGATCGGGAATTTTGAGTAGCCATTTCCATTACTCATTACCTTGCTCATCAAGGCAGAATACTCAGTATTAATTTGTTTATCATCAAAAGAAAGGATATTTACAAACCCCATTACATCTTCGTACCATTTCACAGTTTCGTTCATACGGTTCCAGCCTACGTTACCAACACAGTGATCAATATATAGCAGGCCGGCGTCAGCTGGGTTGTATTCGCTTTTCCACTCGCGATAACCTGGCATGAATATGCCATTGTAATTCTTCCGCTCAATAAACATGTGGATCGTCTCGCCATAAGTGTAAATGCCAGACATTTTAACTTCACCGTTTTCGTCAGTTAAAGTCTGAGGCTGTAGGTAAGGCTTTGCGCCACGCTTAGTGGTTTCTTCGAATGCACTATAGGCATCGTCAACCCATAATGCCAATACTTTAACACCATCACCATGCTTTTTCACATGTTCTGCAATTGGATTGTCCGACTTTAGCGCAGTGGTTAAAATCAAACGGATTTTCCCTTGTTGTAAAACGTAAGACGCTCTATCTCTAACACCGGTTTCTGGTCCGGCGTAAGCTAAGGATTGAAACCCGAAAGCAGTTTTATAGTAATGTGCCGCTTGCTTGGCATTACCTACGTAAAATTCTATGTAATCCGTTCCGTTAATTGGAAGGAAATCTTGTGCTTTGGCTATTTTTTCTGCAAATGTTTGTGTGCTCATTGTTTTTTATTTTGTCCGAAGTCGAAGGATCGGTATCGGAAGCTGTTTTGTTAATGTAATGTTTGAAAGTTGTAAGATTAAAAAGTTCTTAATCCTGATCCTACTCTACGTTCACTTGCCAACTTTTATGATAGCTCTCGTCTTCAATAGCAATAGCGTCTTCAGTTAGCATCAATGGTCTAAATGGATCAATCATAACCGCAAGTTCTTCAGTGCTTTCTTTACCTATAGATTTTTCCACTGTGCCTGGATGTGGTCCATGAGGAATACCTCCAGGATGTAAGGTAATCTGACCCTTTTCTACACTCTTACGGCTCATAAAATCACCATCCACATAATACAAAACTTCATCACTATCAACATTACTATGGTTGTATGGTGCTGGAATTGAAAGGGGATGATAATCGTATTTACGGGGTACAAAAGAACAAATCACAAAGTTATGGCCTTCGAAAGTTTGGTGAACTGGTGGTGGTTGATGCAAACGACCAGTAATCGGCTCAAAATCGTGAATAGAGAAAGCCCAAGGATAATGGAATCCATCCCAACCTACAAAATCAAAAGGATGTGTACCATAGGTGTATGGGTACATAATTCCCTGTTTTTTGATCAGCACTTTAAAATCTCCAGTCTCATCAAAAGTATTTAGATTTTCTGGCCTTTTGATATCTCGCTCGCAAAATGGAGAATGTTCTTCTAATTGACCAAAAGCATTTCTATATCTTTTTGGAGTACGAATTGGACTGAAACTTTCAACGATAAACAGACGATTTTTTTCATCGTTAAATTCTAATTGATAGATGGTGCCACGAGGTACAACTATATAATCTCCATATTCAAAAGCAATTTCTCCGAAACCAGTTTTCAATTTTCCCGTTCCCTCATGAATAAAGATCACTTCGTCAGCCTGGCTGTTCTTATAGAAATAATCAGTCATTGATTTTCTAGGAGCTGCCAAAGAGATATGCAGGTCACTATTTACCAATACTGGCTTCCGACTTTTTAAGTAGTCATCTTCTGGTTTCACATTGAAGCCCAGTAAGCTGGTGTGACGTAAATGCTTTTCTCTAGCAATTTTCGGTTCTACGTTATAAGGTTCGCCAATAGCCTTTACAATGGTAGGTGGATGGCAATGGTAGACAAGCGAATATAAACTGGAAAATCCTTCTGTAGAAACCAGCTCTTCGGCATATAAGTCGCCATTTGGCTTACGAAAAACGGTATGTCTTTTAGGAGGTATGGTCCCTAAGGTGTGATAAATGGGCATATGATATGGTTAATTTGGTTAGAATTAATATAACGGACATTAAAGAAAAGCGTTTTTTCAACGTTTAAAAACGTTTGAGATAGATGGATTAATCTATAAAAGAGTACTGTGCAAATATCAACTTAGATAGCATCGCATACCTGTAAGCAGAAAAAACCTCTGCAACACAATGGTTATGATATGGGAAAATCTCGTTCATAATTGCTTTCGTAAAATTAGCTTTTTTGAATCAATGTTTCAAACATAATCAAACGTATCAGTATTTTAGTTGTATTAAATAATTTTTAATGCTTTATAAACATAGAGCTTTGATGAAAGCTTAACGTTGTCTTAACTCATTTGTTATGGAAAGTGAAGTTTATCAGTCGGTAGCTTTTGGAAAACACATAATGCTTTCATAGCTTTGACCACACCCAATTATAAACCATCTCCAATAAATATTGTTGTTCAAATTTGGATGTGGATTTTACATCGCTAACTAAAAATATTTATAAAATGAAGCTTGTATCTTATAAAACAGAAGACAAAGAGCATTTAGGCATCTATGCTAATGGCCATATCTATAACCTTAATTCATGTGATAAATTAATACCTGACCATATGAATGCTTTTTTGGAAGGCGGAGAGCCTTTGATGGAAAGAGCAAAAAAAGTTAACCAGGATATTTTAGAAGGGAAAATTTCTCCAAAAGAAGAAGTTTTTTATGAGCTTTTGGCACCAGTTCCGCATCCAACTTCGTGTAGAGATGGTTACGCTTTCAGACAACACGTAGCAGCAGCTCGTAGAAATCGTAAAGTAGAGATGATTGCCGAGTTCGACCAATATCCAATTTTCTACTTCACCAACCATAATGCTGTTCAAGGCCCAGGCGAAATTGAATGTATGCCAGATCATTTCCAAAAGCTAGATTTTGAATTGGAAGTAGCCGTGGTGATCGGTAAGAAAGGTCGTAACATTAAAGCCTCAAAAGCTGATGAGTATATTGCTGGGTACACTATCATGAACGATATGAGTGCTCGCACGCTGCAAATGGAAGAGATGTTGTTAAATCTAGGTCCAGCAAAAGGAAAAGATTTTTCTACGGTGATTGGGCCGTGGTTGGTAACGCCAGATGAGCTGGAACAGTACAAGGTAGCTGCAAAAGAAAATCACGTTGGTAATGCTTACAACCTAAAAATGGTTTGTAAGGTTAACGGCATCGAGGTTTCCAGTGGTAATATGGCTGATATGGATTGGACTTTCGCCGAGATCATTGAGCGCTGTGCTTATGGTGTAGATATTTTACCTGGTGATGTGATTGGTTCCGGAACGGTAGGGACTGGTTGTTTCTTGGAGTTAAATGGTACAGGTTTGCTTAACGACCCTAACTACCAAGTGCAATGGTTACAAGCCGGCGATCATGTAGAAATGGAAATTACAGGTCTAGGAGCATTGAGTAACAATATTACTAAAGTTGATACAGATTTTTCGTTACTAGCACTTAAGAAATAAAATTTGAAAAGCAGGGTTTCAGTGTGCTTCGGATACGAAAGCCCTGCTATTCGCTTTATCCCGAACTGGCGTCGGGATGCTCGCTACTATCAGGTTTAGGTAAGTTAGGTTCGCCTTACTATGATAAAGTGGCAATAATGCTTTTTCATCCTGTCATCCAGAGCGTAGCGAAGGATCTATAAAAACACAGATAGATTCCTCCTAAGGTCGGAATGACAAAAAATATAGCTAAAATCTATAAAAATTTTCCGTACCATGCTGACACTAAAATGCGAAGACCTTTCTCCAATGCAATTGCAAAACTATCTGCAATACGCTATTGCTCCACGTCCTATATGTTTAGCTTCAACCATAGATGCTGAAGGGAATGTTAACCTTAGCCCATTTAGTTTTTTTAACTTATTCAGTACAAATCCTCCAATTTGTATTTTTTCTCCAGCGCGTAGGGTTAGAGACAATACGACCAAGCATACCTTAGAAAATGTACGGGAAGTGGGGGAGTGTGTTATCAACATTGTCAATTATGCAATGGTACAGCAAACTAGTCTATCGAGCACAGAGTATGGAAAGGGTGTAAACGAATTTGAGAAAGCAGGCTTTACGATGGAAACATCACATTCAGTTGCTCCTCCAAGGGTTGCTGAAGCGCCTGTCGCATTAGAGTGTGTCGTAAACCAAATCATTCCTCTGGGAGACCAACACGGTGCTGGAAATTTGGTGTTGGCAGAAATTAAAGTGATCCATGTTAAAGAAGAAATCCTTGATGCAGAAGGTAAAATTGACCAACAAAAAATTGATTTGGTAGCTCGCCTGGGCGGAAATTGGTATAGTCGTGTTACACCAGAAAGTTTGTTTACTGTTCCAAAGCCTTTAACTACTTTGGGGATTGGTGTAGATGCCTTACCGCTTACAGTTCGTCGTTCTAAAGTGTTAACAGGAAATGATTTAGGCTTGTTAGGCAATGAAGAACATTTACCAAGTGACGAAGAAGTTTCTGAAATGCAATGGAATGCTAATGTGAAAGACATCCTAGACGCAACCATCGGAGATGAAACAAACCGAGAAAGAGAACTGCACGAGTTTGCAAAAGAACTAATTGCTTATGGCAAAATCGCAGATGCTTTGAAAGTGTTATTGCTTTAAGTAGTCCGAAAGTTTTTGGTCAGTAAAGTTCGAAAGTCAAAAAGAGTGTCGTGAATAAGTTTTAGAGAAGCTTGGTTTTTGCGAACCAAGAAAATCATCTGAAATCTGCGGAGAAATCTGTGTTAATCAGCGGGAAATATCGAAATGCAAACTGATACCTAGTCCCTGATCCCTGACCACTGTATTACTCCATCACGGTTACCGCCTTTAAGAAACGGTTTTTGTAATAGCCTTCTAAATCGGTAATAGTTACGCCTTTAGCTTTGCCAGAAGAAGAGTGGATGAATTTGATCTTGCCATCTTCATCAATAGAATAAATGATGCCTACATGGCCAGGTCTCCTAACTCTAGAATTAGATCCTGTAAACACTAAAACGTCTCCAACTTTAGCATCAGCCAATTTAACAGCTTTACCTTTTCTTGCAAAATCTGATGAAGAACGAGCGCCACTGTAACCAAATTGCTTGTAAACATAGCTTACAAAACCCGAACAGTCAAATCCAATTTCTGGATTACTAGAAGCATAACGATATCTAGTTCCAATTAGAGATTTAGCAAAGTCCATGATTTTGTTTGATGTAGAGTTAGCCACCTCTGGGATGCGACTAATCACTTTCTCCATCATTTTCTGATATTGCATCGTTAAAGACACATTGTCTTGAGCTTTAGAGCTGAACGCAATACTACCGAGCAATAAGATGGTTAAAAGTATTTTCTTCATGTTTGTTTCCAAACTTAGCTAAAAAAGCAAATACTTGTATAAAATGTTGATAACTTGTTAATTGCCAAAAAAAATCAGCCCCAGTGGTGCTGGGGCTGATGTATAGAAGGTTTTAGCGCCTCGAGCGCTCAAATATTTGTTTATATAGAAGCAAACATTGTTTGTGCTTTTTCTCCAATAATAGGCATTGGTTTCTTTTGCCCGTTAATTGCTCCAATTAAACCGATTATCCAAATGATAAAGATGGCTAGTTGAACAATGTATGAAATATAGATAAGCGATAAGATTCCTGTAGTTACCATTAAAAGTCCAAGTATGAAACCTAAGCCCCAGCCTAAAACTATAGCTACCAGGTTTAAAAGTAGTGTTTGTCTCAGTTGGTAGCTACCTAACTCTGTTCTGTTATCCTTGTGCATAGCGAAGTATGCAATTAACCATCCGATAATGGTAAAATAGCTAATAATTGAGGCGGTCTTGCCATTTTCTGTAGTGATCACGTTGTTTTCCATGCTAATTAATTTTAGTTTTAATTGCATCCTTAACAACAATATTGCCAAAAAATGATATTTGCTGGATATATCTGTTTTTTGCGACTAAGGGGTCGTTACCGCCACTGGAAGTACTTTACCATTGAAAAATTTGTGTCCTGTTTTAGCGAAATCAGCAATGTACTTGCCCATTTCAAAGGCCAGTACCGGGCTTTCATAACCAGGAAATGCTGCTTCTAGCATCTCCGTCTGAGCCGAGCCTAAAGCCAAGCAGTTGATTTTAATTCCTGTTTGTGCTAATTCTTGCGCCATGCATTCTGTTAACGTATGTAAGGCAGCTTTACTAGCAGAATATGCTGCTAATCCAGCAAACTTCACACTTCCTTGGAAACCGCCCATGCTGCCAATGTTTACAATATGAGCACCAACAGTCATGAATTGCAACATATAGCGCGTCATCTTAAAATGGCTCATTACATTATGCTCCAGCATCTCTGCTAAATCAATTTCGGTGGTCTCTAATATAGGTTTGTTAATTAACGAACCCGCATTATTGATTAAAATATCTACACTGCCTAATTTTTCCTTAATAAATGGGATCAAAGCGCTGTAGTCATCGTTTACTAAATCAAAGGCTACAGGTAAGAGTGTACATTCAGGGGTAATACTTTTAGCAATTTCATGAAGTTTGCGCAATTTGTCTGACGAACGTGCAATACATACCACTTTGTTTTTGGTATCTAAACTAAATTCTAGTGCTGCTTCGAAACCTATGCCGCTACTGGCGCCCGTAATGATGATATTCATGGATGATAATTTTAAGTGTGCAAAGATAGTTATTAAAGTATTTCGTATTTGCTGTTTAAAAAATGATTAAGACTATATTTTGGGAGCACATGAACATAAATGATTAAATTCGCCGCTTGAATTCAAAAAAGACATGTTAGAGAAACTAAAAGAACGCAGTGGTGGGTTATGTGAGTTGTGTAGTAAAACGGAAGCGACAAATGCTTATGTGGTGAGTCCTAAAAAAGACGATGCCTTAGAAAATCAAGTTGCTTTATGTAATGATTGCTTACAAAATTTAGCAGCTACAGATCAAAGTTTTTACTGGAGAGTAATAGAGGGGAGTATTTGGAACCCAGAACCAAGTGTGCAGGCTTTGAGCTATCGTATTCTACAAAATTATAAAGATGAGGATTGGGCAAGTGGTGTTTTAAGTATGGTTGATTTAGATGAAGATGTGATCCAATGGGCAATGAGCGGATTGGAAATCGCTGCTGCCCATATTGATGCTTTTGGAAATGTGTTGGAGAATGGAGATACCGTAGTGTTAACGCAGGCTTTAGATGTTAAAGGTACGAGTTTCAGCGCACCAAAAGGGACAGTAGTTAAACGCATTAGGTTGGTTCACGATAACAATGAGCGGATTGAAGGTAAAATCAATGAGCAAATGATCGTGATATTGACGAAATACGTAAAGAAAAATAATTAAAAAGCCACATCGTCATTTCGATAACGGTATGATATGAAACTTACGAAGTTTTTAAACGGCTTGCGATCAGCTTCACATATAAAAGCTGTAACAAACAGAAGCTAAACTTCGTAAGTTTATTGTTTTAATCCTCTACAGTAATGAGTTGGGTTACCGGATTGGCGATCACATGAAAACCGTCATTTATCAGTTTGCTGAGCTCTTTTTCATTAGCCGCTTTCATTTCTAGATAAATCCTTACCGTATTTTCTAAAGCAGGATGAGTAGCCTTGTGGTGCAAAATCTCTAAAATCTGCATTGCACAGAGCCAATCATAACGGAAATTAGTTTTCAGTTCGTCAAAAATTTCAATTAATTTTTCTTCTCCTTGACCAGCCTCTCGAATATCTCTTACTTGCTGATAAAGCTCGTGAAGGCGTTTGGTGGCATCATCGTACAAAATTTTATGGGTAAGCTGCTCGCTAATGTGAGTGAGCTCCTCGTAAGCATCTTTATCAGCAGCCCCATTAAATACAGATACAATTTTCTCTCCTACAGCCATATCATAAGTTCCCCATTCTGGTTGAAACAATAGGTTGCCATTGGCCTCTTTAACTGTGCAATCTTCGAAAGCGATGAGTATCGTTTTGCCATTTTTGCTAACAATTTCCTTCACTTTTCCTTTCACATCGATACCACTTTCAAAAAACAAATTTCCATAGCAACCAATTTCGATGCCTAAAGCAGCGAGATCTTCAATATTATGGTTTTCTAGAGGTTTTTCTATGTTTGCTAATTTGCCAACTGGCGATGAAAAACCATCTTTATGGTAGTGCTTGCTATGTCCGTCTAACTCTTTGCCATCAAAAGCTAAGGCAGATTGGCCGGTAGTTTTTATGAAAGTTACCTCATCATTTTTGTCAATGCCAATATCGGTGAAAACACCCGTAACCTGTAATCCAGAACTGTATACTGCCGTACTAGCATTTTTACACTCGATAGCTTTTAAGATACTTTCAGAACCACCACGTCTAAAGGCCATCGTGTCGGCGAAAGCTTCCAAGACATCGATTAAGTTTTGGAAAGTTGGTGTTACAAATAACTGAGGTTGCTCTTGTGTAATATCATAAGTGTAATTTATCGTATTGATATCGTACCACAGTTTTTTGATTTTAGGGTCCATACAGGATGCGCTCTCGCCAATTGACGAAAGTAGGCCTGCGCCATAAATCTTTGGATTTTCCAGTGTGCCTATTAAGCCATACTCTACAGTCCACCAATGTAAACGTCCTAATAAAGCCATTTCAGATGGTTCGCCCATGTTTTCGGAAATTAATTTTAATTCCTTCTCTGCTTTGGCAATCTCAGCTTCATTGATATTGACAGCTTCTTTCAAAATCGACAACTTACGGATAGCCTCATAAAGTTCAAAATCCTTACTCGAGAACATTGCTTTTGCACCAATAGAGCCAAAATAGCTTAGGTAAGCATTGTAGTCTTCATCGGCAATGATAGGAGCGTGGCCCGCACTTTCATGAATAATATCAGGTGCAGGTGTATATTCAATATGATTGATCTGACGGATATCTGCAGCAATCACCAAAACTTTATAAGCTTGGTATTCCATAAAAGCAGCTGGAGGAATAAATCCGTCAACGGTTACTGCACCCCAACCAATTTTCCCCAAATTATCATTCATCGTCTGCAAATTCGGAATGTATTCTATACTTAAACCTGCCCTTTGCAAACCTTTGATGTATGGATAATAAGCTACGTGCTTTAGATAACTATAGTTTTGACGCATCACATAACGCCAAACCGCTTGGTCTATTGGCGTATATTTTTCATAATTTTGCTCTACTATAAATTGCCTCAAATGTTTAGGCAATTTGGCAACTTGCTCGTTATTAAAGTCATTAAAATCGCTCATTTATACATCGTGTTGATTTTACTAAAGTAGCGGATTTGGCCGTAGAAAGCAAGGAAGCGTTAGTGTTTTGGTAGAAAATTGACAATTGTCATTTCTTTACTGGACCTCCTGGAATCCATCGTGTCTGAATAAAAGAACTAATTTCTATAGCGATAAACGAAAAACCCAAATTCAAAAATAATTACCAAGTCTTTGCTTTGCACATCAGGTATTTTTTTTCATCCTAAAAGAAAAATATTTCTGCGAAAAATAGCTGAAAACGGCTAGAATTATAGTAATGACTGCTTTGGAAACAGAAGGATAGAACTTAAAACCTTCGACTAAAATTTTCATCAATGCATAGTTTAGCAGGATATTGGTACAAACTACGGTACCATATCTAAACAGCTGTATACGGCCTTTGAGGTTAGATTGAGTAAAGACCAAATACTTATTTAAGGTAAAGCCAACTATAAATGTAAAAACTGATTCTAATGCCAATGCCGCAATTGGCGCAGTGACCAAATAACCACTTAAGTGAACATCTTTTTGTTGGAGGATGTAATTATAAATTACGAAATAAGCAATAATACCTGAGGCAGCTGTAAAAGCGCCACTTGCCATGTACCTAAATGTGCTAATAGAAAACCAATTTTTAAACGGTGGATAGAAAAAATCAATGATGCGCAGTGCTAATTTTCTCATTCTTCTATTTAACGGTTAATTGGTTGTTTATCATTCTATTGTTGTACTGCTGTATAAAAGCCTTTAACTTTTGCTCCATTTCCTGTTTGACTAGAGGCAATTGTGTGATAAGGTTTTTACTGGTTGCCCTATCTTGCCTAATGTTAAACAAAGAAATAGATTTTTCTCCGTCATTAATTAAAAGATAATCTCCATCGTAAAAATTAAAATTACCATCGTTGTTGTTAACTGCAAAGTTATTTATTTTATTGTCTAGCGCATCAAAACCGAAAGCGAAATAGGGTTTTTTATAGTGTAGGTAATTAAGTACCGTCGGCATAATATCTATCTGCTGAATAATTTTATCTGTTCTACCTTTTAAGTTGCCACCAGGGTAATAAAATAAAATAGGGATAGAAAAGTAGCCTGGTACGGTTTGGTAATCTGGAAGGTATGATACTGTCGCATGGTCTGCGCATAGGACAAATAAAGTATTGTTGTACCAGGGCATTTTCTTAGCGGTATCAAAAAACTTGCGGATAGCCATATCAGTATACCCCATTGGTTCTTGTACTTCTAACGGCCCTTTTGGGAAAATTCCCTTATATTTTGCTGGAACTTTAAATGGGTGGTGTGACGATACTGAGAAAAACGAACTAAAGAATGGCTGCTTAAAAGTATTCATAGTTTTAGCCATGTATTGCATGAATGGCTCGTCCCAAATCCCCCAAACACCATCAAAATCTTCATCGTTGTTATATTCATCTTTGCCGTAATAATGTCTGATACCTGCTAAATTGGTGTATGCTGAAAATCCCATAGAGCCATTTGGAGCTCCGTGGAAGAAGGCAGTATAATAACCCTCATCACCCAAAAGCTTTGCAATACTAGTGGTATTATTACTTGAATATGGAGAAAGTACAAAAGGCTCTTTAATAGAAGGGATTCCTGAAATCACAGAGGGTAGTGCATCAATAGACTTACGGCCATTGGCATAGGTATGATTTGAAGTAAAACTTTCATTAACCAAACTATCTATAAAAGGGGTGTAGCCCTTATAGTTTCCATTGAGTTGATCTTTATTTAACGCGCCTACATGTTCCTTTCCTAAGCTCTCAATGATTAAGAAAACTACGTTCAGCTTTTTAAAGGCTGCGGTGTCATTGCCCTGATGAATAGGCTGGTAAAGTTGTGCTAACGTCTTTTCATCAAAGTAATTTACTTGCTTTAATTTTGGTGATTTCAGCGTTTTCATTATACTGAAAGGCGTGTTCAATACCAAACTCATATCGCCAGGTGATTTGACATAATCACCTGCATTGCTTAGGGTAATGGGACGAGTGCTGTGCTTCCAGCCACCTCTTACGCCTCCAATAAATAAGAAGGCAATGAATAAAAATGCTGCAGTTTGAATCAGATAGGTTTTCCAATGGAACCTAACGTTGTTTGGTGTTCTTATTGCTTGGCTAAGTTTGGCGAAAGCAGCAATAAAGAGTAGGAAGATGATCAATAGGTACCAATATTCTAGAAGAAAATCAGTACTGAGCTTAAGCTTGTTTTTTTCATGACTAAATTGGGAAAAGACACTTCCTGTTGTTCTTTTTAAAGTGAATTTATAATAAGCAAAGTCAATAAAGTTAGCTAAGAAGCCTAAGCTATTTGTGACAATAAAAAGCCATTTGGTAAAGCTTTGATATCCATTTTTATATTTGAAAGGCAGCGGTACTGCTTGAAGAACAATGTATAAGGAATTAATATAAAGTATAGCAACAACATCAAACTTAATCCCCCCTAAAAAACTGTAAGCAATTTCACCAAAGCTTAAATGCTTAAAAAGCGATTTGTTAACAAATAAAAATCCAAGCCTGCAAATTGCATAAAACAAGAGCAATAATGCGATTTGGTAAATAAGTACAATATATACCGATTGTTTGTTACGTTTTTCGTTCATTGGTGTGGCTAAATGCCACCTTACTGCTATGGGTTAAGGTGCAATAATGGTAAACAAATAGGCCGCAAAAATAGTCAATAATACAATACCTTGCAATATATTGGTGCGCCCAGAACCTAGCGAAAGCATTATCGTAAATACAGACAGTAACAAGAGGGCTACCGACTTCGTATCTATGCCTAACGTAATTGTCATCCCTGACACTAGTGACACAATAGCTACTGCGGGAATGGTTAATCCTATAGTGGCTAGGGCCGATCCTAATGCTAAATTTAAGCTAGTCTGTAGTCGGTTTTTTCTGGCGGCTCTGTAAGCTGCTAATCCTTCAGGCAATAAAACTACAGCTGCAATAATCACACCCACTAGCATTTTTGGAGCACCAGCACTAATGACCGCATTTTCTATATCTGGAGCTAGAGATTTGGCTAGTAGTACGACAATCCCTAAACAGACCAGCAATAATAAACCGCTACTTAAAGCTACTGCTTTTGTTGGAGGTTCCGCATGTGCTTCTATCCCTTTTTCATCATTATCTGGCGGTAAGAAAAAATCTCTGTGTCTCACTGTTTGTACCAATACAAAGGTGCCGTACAGGATCAAGGAAATAATAGAAACAAAAATAAGTTGAGCATTGGTGTAGAATGGTCCTTCCACACTTGTAGTGTAGTTCGGTAACACTAACGTAAGTGTAAGAATAGCGGTTAATGCAACAAGAGCTGCCTTAACACCATCTAAACTAAATCTTTGCTGCTTAAATTTAACGCCTCCAGCTAAAAGGCAAATGCCCACCATTCCGGTAAGAATAATCATCACCGCTGCAAAAACCGTATCCCTTGCCAAGGCTTCGGTTCCTGGGCCGCCGGTAAGCATTAGTGATACGATTAGTGACACCTCTATAGTAGTTACAGCAAGTGCTAAAATAAGTGTTCCAAAGGGTTCACCAACTTTATGTGCTACAACCTCTGCGTGGTGTACTGCCGACAATACACTGCCGATTAATAATACAACTAATAACAGCGTGCCAAAGCTGCCAATATTTTCGAGGGGTAGAAAATAGGTCAACCAAGCTAAAATAGGTAAGGCAATAGTCCAAAGCGGGAGCGGTAGTTTTTTAAGCATATCGTTTTATTTATAGACGTAGATATTTGTGTGATTTTCAAAAATATGGTTAACAAGTTCTTATGCAAGTTATCTGTGTAAAGATTAGATTACCAAAACACTGATCGCTTTATAAGTTGTAACTTAGTTGGAAATAAAATCTATACTTCTAACACAAAAAAATGAAAAGATGTTTTTTCTTTTTCGTATGTATTAGCTATAGCCTGGCTACTTTTGGTCAAATAGATACCTCGGCTTGTCGCTCAGTTGCTAATAGTATCCAAAAAAAATATGCACCAGATCAACGTTCCGTTTATTTTGATGTACGTTTCAAATCAGATTCTATTCTTGTAGAAAGTACTTCTCAACTGGCAATAGAAGCATTTGAAAAATCATTTCCTGCGACTGTAAAATCGAAGTTGATTGCCGAAATATTACCAGCAAAGAGTTTAAATGGTCAAGTTTATGGTGTAACTACGATATCGGTAGCTAATAATAGAAGTAAGCCCTTTCATGGTGCTGAGCTAATGACGCAAACATTACTGGGCACACCGATCCAAATCTTTAAAAAACAAGGTGGGTTTTATCTGGTCAAATCTCCAGATGGTTATTTGGCATGGACAGATGGCGGTTCTTTCGCTTTAATGGATGCGGCCCAGTTTAGTACGTGGCAAGAAGCACAGAAAGTCATATATATAAATGATTATGGATATGCGCTAGCGAAGGCAGATGTTGGTGCCAACAGAGTTTCTGACTTGGTAAATGGTAACATCTTGAAGGTTTTAGGTCATGAAGGTAAGTTTACCAAAGTTGGTTTTCCAGATGGAAGAGAAGCTTACGTACCTTCCAACAATCTAATGGGTTACGAAATTTGGCTAAGACAGCCAATACCAAATGCCGATGCAATTTTGAAGACAGCACAAACTTTAATTGGTGTACCTTATTTATGGGGTGGCACTTCCATAAAAGGGGTTGATTGTAGTGGTTTTACCAAAACGGCGTATTTCTTAAATGGAGTAATTATTCCTCGTGATGCTTCGCAACAGGCTTTGGTTGGTGAAAAGTTGGATGTTATGCAAAATGATTCGATTAGTGTTGAGAAGTGCTTATCAAATTTAAAAGCTGGAGACTTGTTGTTTTTTTCTGCGGCTAAACGCAGAGGCATAAATAATGGTAGAATAACGCATACTGCTATTTACATGGGAAATGGAGAGTTCATTCAATCGGCCGGGATGGTTAAAATTAGTAGTATTTTGCCGACAGCGATTAATTATGACGAGTATCAAACCAAAACGCTAATAGCGGCTAGAAGGATTTTAAATCAAATAGGGCAACCAGAAATTACCAAAATAGAACAGCACAATTGGTATTATAATAAGAAATAATGAGTATCACAATTTATCATAATAGTAGGTGTAGCAAGAGCAATGCCGCATTAAAAGAAGTCACGTTAAATGGAGAGCCTTTTGAGGTGGTTAATTACTTAGAAACTGTACCTAGTATTGCCGAATTGAAATCGATTATAGTTAAACTAAATTTAAAACCTGTAGATCTTGTTCGTAAAAATGAAAAGGTTTATCTAGAGCAGTTTAAGGATAGAGAACTTTCTGATGAGGAATGGATTAAAGTATTACACGAAAATCCAATTTTAATCCAAAGGCCAATTATTGTAAACGGCGATAAAGCTGTTATCGCTAGAAGCGATGATGCAATTGATGAAATTTTAGCATGAAACAAGAGCACTAATTTTAAATTAGCACTCTGTCTTAACAGAATAAGTTATTCTGCTAATCTTGATCAGTGTTTTTAACTTCAAAGCTGCCATCTGTAACTGTAATGGTAGTTCCATTTTCATTCGTTAAAGTTCCACTAAATGTGCCTTTGATGGTGTTATTAGCAACACTTGTAATTGTAGCCGTACCCGAGGTAGATACATACTCTGGTTCGTCTGCATTTGGGAAATAAATTAGTCGATCACCTAAAAAGGTATTGTTCAATTGGTAAGTGCCAACCCCAGCGAAGCTTGGCAAGGCTAGGGTCATTGATTTTGTACCGTACGTCCCTACAATATTGATTACCCCTGCTGAAACAATTTGTCCTTTAAAGCTGGACGATATTCCGTTTAGTTTTGCACTAAATTTATTATCTCCTAAATTATCATGTATTTCGGTGGTCGTTAAGTCTATCGCAAACTCGCCATTAGTGATATTAATGTTATCATTACCGTTATTGGCTACAACTTCAAATTTTCCAGCAATCAGGTTATCGTTGAAAGTGGTAATGATAATTCTTCCACTGGTACTTGAAAAATAGGTTTCAAAATCTTCTATATTGCCTACATAACTGAAGGTCGTAAGCATAGTCTCTGTAATCTCATAGCTTCCAGTACCAATAAAGCCATCAATAACGAAGCCTATCATTTTTCCGCCACTGTTGTTGGCAATAATTTCTACGGTTTTTTTGTCTCCAACATTATATATTGCTTTAGTTGCTTGATCAAATGCGATAGCTTGTCCACCAATTTGTGCCTTGATATATGATTTGACGGGAACCGTCAAACGCTCTGTGTCTTTTGCGCAAGAGAAAGTGAACAGCATTAGACAAAATAGGCTTGTTTTAAAGAAATTTCTCATAAGAGGGTTAAAACTAATTTGTTTAAAATTGCACATAAATAGTTAATTAGATGTGATTTGCCAAATCAAGCGCAAAATTAAATGATATAACTGATATTCAGCGATAAAAAAAAAGCCCCAAACTGTATTTAACTTTTGGGGCCTTTGATTGAGGTATTTGTATTATGAATTGCTCAGCAAGCTTCTCCAGCTTACCTTACTTTCAATAGTCCAATGCAAATCTTTAATTTCAATGCGTTGCTGTTCCATGGTATCTCTATGACGGATCGTCACTGTATTATCTTCCAAGGTTTGGTGATCTACCGTGATACAGAAAGGTGTACCTACAGCATCTTGTCTGCGATAACGTTTACCAATTGCATCTTTTTCTTCATAGATACAGTTAAAATCGAATTTCAGCGCATCCATCACTTCACGAGCTTTTTCTGGTAAACCATCCTTTTTAGTTAAAGGAAATATTGCCGCTTTGATTGGAGCTAATGCAGGGTGTAAGCGTAAAAGTGTTCTGCTATCTTGTTTTTCTGGTGTACTCAGGTCTTCTTCTTCTAATGCGTTAATCATTGTCAATAAGAACATTCTGTCTAAACCAATTGAAGTTTCAATTACGTAAGGAACATAATTGCCATAAGGTTTTCCATTCTCATCTAATTCAGCATCAAAATATTGCATTTTCTTGCCGCTAAACTCTTGATGTTGCGATAAATCGAAATCCGTTCTGCTGTGAATACCTTCTACCTCTTTAAATCCAAATGGGAATTCAAACTCGATATCGGTAGCAGCGTTAGCATAATGTGCCAATTTCACGTGATCATGGTAACGATATTTTTCTGCAGGTGTGCCTAAAGCTTTGTGCCATTTCAAACGAGCTTCTTTCCAGTATTCGAACCATTTTTTATCTTCACCTGGACGAACAAAAAATTGCATTTCCATTTGTTCAAACTCGCGCATACGCATAATGAACTGACGGGCAATTACCTCATTTCTAAAGGCCTTACCAATCTGTGCTATACCGAAAGGAATTTTCATTCTTCCCGTTTTTTGAACGTTTAAGAAGTTGACGAAAATACCTTGTGCAGTTTCTGGGCGTAAATATACCTTTTCACTACCATCCGCCATTGCGCCAAACTGTGTATCGAACATTAAATTAAACTGACGTACATCGGTCCAATTTCTAGTTCCACTCACAGGACAGGCAATTTCATGCTCTTCAATCAATACTTTCAAACGAGGTAAGTCCTCTGCTTTCAAAGCATCGTCCATATCGGCTTGCAATTTCGCAGCTTTCTCTGTCTTGCCGTCTTTCTCGTATTTAGCAATTTTATCTTCCAATAATTGATCAGCACGGTAACGCTTTTTCGAGTCCTTATTGTCAATCATCGGGTCGTTAAAACCATCAACGTGGCCACTTGCTTTCCAAATTTTCGGGTGCATAAAAATAGCAGAATCAATGCCTACTATGTTTTCATGCATTTGTACCATTGCTTTCCACCAATAAGTTTTAATGTTGTTTTTCAACTCGGCACCTAGTTGTCCATAGTCGTAAACTGCACTTAAACCATCATATATTTCGCTGCTTTGGAATACAAACCCATATTCCTTTGCATGTGATATTACATTCTTAAAAATTTCGTCGTTATTTTTTTGAGCCATAGTGTGCCAAAGATAATAAAAAGGTGGAGGGTTTAAAGGGATAAGGTTTAAGGTTTTTTGAAAATCAACTGTCGTGTATATCAGTTCCGAAAGCCCTGCACTTCGCTTCAATCTTTTGCATTCATCGTCATTGCGAGGCACGAAGCAATCTCATGCAAAAGTATTTCCGCTTCGTTCAGGTTTAGTTAACAAATGTCCCGTTCCATTTTGTCAATTTTAAGTAAGGCGCTAACTATTGATAAAGCTTTGCGTTCTTCGAAACTCTTTTATCCTTTGCGTTAAAAAAAATCAACAAGCTTAGGTGATTTATATGCGTCAAATAAGACACAATTCAAAAGCTATATATTTTTTATTACTTTCGATTGTTCACAAAAGAGATTAGATAAATGAAGAGAATACTTTCAATAGACGGTGGTGGTATTCGTGGGATCATTCCTGGGATGATATTGGTAGCGCTAGAAGAAAGGATTCAACGAGCTACTAATGACCCTAGTGCGCACCTCACAGATTATTTTGACTTCTTTGCAGGTACAAGTACAGGTGGCATTTTGCTTTCGATACTGTTATGTCCCGACGAGGAGAAGCCTAATCAACAGAAGTATTCCGCTAAAGAAGCATTGGATATTTATCTCCATCATGGCGTAGAGATCTTTACAGCAAGTCCTTGGAGACGTTTTTTGAATAAATTTGGGCTACTCAGTGAACTGTACGATGATACTATCTTAGAAAAAGTGTTGCTTAGCTATTTCGGTGATAAAAAGCTGAGCGAATTATTGCGGCCTTGTATCATTACCGCCTATAACATCGAACTTCGTAAAAATCATCTTTTTCGTCAACAGAAAGCAATTTCACATGGAGAATCACGTGATTTTTATATTAGGGATGTTTGCCGAGCCACTTCTGCAGCACCCACTTATTTTTCCGTTGCTGAGATTTTTTCATTGGCAAAAACACGTTATCCGTTAGTAGATGGAGGTGTATTTGCCCATAATCCGTCCTTGTCAGCCTTATTAGAGGTGATTAAAAATTACAATACCTATAATATAGATGATATTTGGGTATTGTCTTTAGGAACTGGGTTATCTAAAATCTCATATAATTACGAAGATTTTAAAAAGAAAAAAGCTATCTCTATTGGACCCGCGTTGGTAGACATCATGAGTAGCAGCTCAGCAGAGAGCACAGACTATTTTTTAAGGCAGCTTTTCCATTCCGTAAAAAAATCAAATAATTACATTAGGATTGAACCCGATAATCTATCGTCGATTAATCCAGCTATGGATGCGGCCTCAACTCATAATATCCAGAAAATCGTCTCACTTGGAGATAAATTGGTTAGCGAAAATGAATTGCTGTTAGATGAGATTGTAGCCGGCCTAATAGAAGACCAACCCAAAAAGAAAGACGATTCCGTTTGGAACTTTTTGAAAAGGTAGTCGAACGATTATTTTTTAGCTCAGGTTCGATATCATTCTTTGTGTATTTGGGGTATTAATGGTTAATCGTATGTAAAACAAAAAACTACCTTTGTATTTTAAATTCAATAAAATGAAGAAGGTACAAATTTTAGGGCTTGCTATCGCAATAGTTAGTTTGGCATGCATTGCCCCTAAGCAACACCATTATATCAGTTTCAAAACTGCAAGTGAATTTCAAGCTTTTTTAAATAGAAAGGTAGCACCTTATCCCTTGCTAAGTGCACATCGCGGCGGACCAATGGCTGGTTATCCTGAAAATGCTATTGAAACTTTTGAAAATGCAACAACTTATCAGCCAGTAGTTATCGAGTTTGATGTGGCTCTAAGTAAGGATTCTGCATTGGTGATTATGCACGATGATAAATTAGATAGAACCTCAACAGGTACAGGTTTAGTTTCATCTTATACCTATAACGAATTACAAAAACTCGCTTTAAAAGATGATGATGGAAAAGTAACGAGCTTCAAAATTCCAACTTTAGAAGAAGTGTTGCGCTGGGGCAAAAATAAAGTACTCTTCACTATTGATATCAAAAGAGGCGTGCCCTACGAAAAAATCATCGCTGCGGTACGTAAAACTAAATCGGAAACGAACTCAATTATTATCACCTATAATGCTAACCAAGCGGCAAAAGTTCATGAACTTGCCCCAGATTTGATGATTTCGGCTACCGTAAAAAGCGCTGAAGATTTGGAGCGATTAAATAAAATGGGGGTGCCAAATGATAAAATTATCGCTTTTGTTGGCGTTTCCGAACCAAGCCAAAATCTCTATCAATATCTAAATGACAAGGGAATTAGTACTATTTTGGGGACCATGGGGAATTTAGACCGAAGTGCTAAAGCCAACAGGAATAAGCAAGTTTATAGGGATTTGGTAGCCAACGGTGCTGATATCCTTTCTACCGATGATGTAGTTTTGGCTGGTGAACAGCTCGATGCCTATCGCAAAGAGAAGCAATTGAAATTAAAGAACTTAAAACTCCAATAAATTGAGCGTAATCGTAAGAAATTTGGTTAAACAGTATGGCGAACAAAAAGCAGTAGATCAAATTAGTTTTGAGGCAAAGCCGGGGCGGATTTTAGGTTTTCTTGGACCAAATGGTGCAGGTAAATCTACTACCATGAAAATGCTGACCGGCTACTTAAAGCCAAGCGCTGGCGAAGCTGAGGTTGTAGGTAAGAATGTGCAATTGGAGCCATTAGAAGTCAAGAGGCTAATTGGTTATTTGCCAGAGCATACACCTTTATATATAGATATGTATGTTCGTGAGTTCCTAGGTTTTGTTGCTGAAACTTACGGATTGAAAAATATATCACAAAGGGTAGAGGAGGTAATTAAGCTGGTCGGCTTAACACAAGAGCAGCACAAAAAAATTGGAATGCTGTCTAAAGGTTATAAGCAACGTGTTGGTTTAGCCCAAGCAATTATTCATCAACCACAGGTATTAATCTTAGATGAGCCAACATCTGGTTTAGATCCAAATCAATTGACTGACATCAGAGCATTGATTAAAAACCTAGGAAAGGATAAGACTGTCATTATTTCTACACATATCATGCAAGAAGTGGAGGCCCTTTGTGATGATGTAATTATTATCAATAACGGAGCTTTAGTAGCTAATTCTTCCATTGCCGATCTTAAAAATGAACATCCTTTATCTTCTTTAGAAGATATTTTTAAGAAATTGACCAGTTAATTAATGACTATTACTCAACCTCATTATGAAATTTAAAGTATATACCTTCTTTTTTTTTATAGCCATTTCTATTTCTTTTACCGCAAGATCCCAACAGATAAGAATTGGTTTAGCGCCAGAAATTAATTTGCCCACAGGAAATGCTTCCAGCTTAAGTGGTGTTGGTTTTGGCGGTTCGTTAAAAGCTGAAGTTGCAATTGCAGAAAAATATGCCATTACCGCAAATGGAGGTTACAATATTTTTTTAACCAAGAGAAAGTTAGGCACTAAATTAGCTAACATGGAAGCTATTCCTGTGAAATTGGGCCTCAAATATTATCCAAGTTCAGAGTTTTATATCGAAGGTCAAGGTGGGGCAGCTTTTCACACTGGAGCTTCTTCTAGAACATCGTTTGTTTGGTCGCCGGGAATCGGTACTTATTTTAAAACTGGAAGTTCAAGTAATAAGCTGGAGTTTGGTTTGAGATATGAGGCTTGGACGAATACGAGTTACGGTGCTGTTTCTACATTAAAAACTACAAGTTTTTCCTTCATTGGCTTAAAGTTAGGATATGTTTTCGGATTATAGAAGGGGATACTCTTGAAAATAAGAGGTTGTTTTTCATTTGTTTAATTTTTTTTATCCGTTTGGCTTAACGATTGGCAATATTGTTGTGTGTAACCTAATTTTTAGTATAAAATTAAACAGTATGAATCCATTTCAAGTTCTGCTTGAAATAGCTTTACGGTAATTAAAAACAAATTTAACACGATGAAAAAATTATTGTTATCATTAGCTTTAGTAGCAGGTTTAGGTGTTGCTGCAAATGCTCAAACGAAAGATCCTGCAATGGGTGGTTCGAAAATTGGCGTGGGTGCAGATTTTGCATTTCCAATGGGGGATTTTGGTGATGTTTACAACTTTGGTGTGGGTGGTTCTTTAAATTTTCAAGCACCAATTGCTAATAAATTAAACTTTGTTGGAGAAGCTGGGTACATAAGTTTCACCGGTAAAGACATAAATACAGGCCCTGCAACTTTTAAAGCACCTAGTTTTGGTACCGTGCCTTTAAAAGCTGGTCTGAGATATTTCTTAGCAGAGAATTTTTATGCACAAGGACAAATTGGTACTGCAATTTCTACAGAAGAGGGAGGTAAAACTGGATTTTTATATGCGCCTAGCTTAGGTGTAGAGTTTCCAGTAGCTGATAAAATGTCAATTGACTTTGGAGCTCGTTATGAAGGATGGTCGGGCCAAGCCAATGGATTGAATGGTACTAGAACGAATTCGTTTATTGGTTTAAGAGCAGCCTTAAACTTCGGATTGTAAGAAAAAAATCTGAAATAAAAAAGCCTCAGCTATTTAGCTGGGGCTTTTTTATTTGCTTTAAATGTCTAGTTTTGTCGCTAATTAACAATCAAAAAATAATTGAATAAAAAATGAAAAAAATCCTTCTATTATTAACGCTGGCAGCTGGTTTTGCTACTGCCGTTAACGCTCAAGACAAACCTATTTCTTTTGGAGTCAAAGCAGGTGTGGCGTTCCCTAATTTGACATTCTCAGCAGGTGGGACTTCGATTAGCCTGGACTCTAAAACTACATTTTATGTAGGCGGTATAGCTGATATCAAGGTTTCAGATATATTCTCATTTCAGCCAGGCTTGACCTTCATGAGCAAGGGAACCAAGTCTGGTGAAATTTTGTTTGATGGCGTTAGTGCTGATGCTAATGCGTCCATTAATATATCTTATTTAGAACTGCCAGTTAATTTAGTTGCAAATTTTGATACCGGATCAGGTAAGTTTTTTGTTGGTGCAGGACCTTATGCAGCTTACGCACTTTCAGGAAACGGTAAAGTTGGAGATGTTAAAGAGGATATGCCGTTCGGTTCTAATGATGGCGAGTTCAAAAGAATGGACTTCGGTTTAAACTTTTTAGCGGGTTACGGACTGACCAATGGCTTAAACTTACATGCAGGCTATGGCTTAGGTTTGGGTAAAATCTTAAATGAAAACTCTGCGAACTTGGCTACCAAAAACAAAGTTTTCTCAGTAGGATTAGGTTTCAATTTCTAAGAAGAAGCACAAATAATTAAAGCCTTTCCGATTTTTGGAAGGGCTTTTTTGTTTTAACAGATATTGTATAACTTCGTCGTTCCTATACAACCGCATGCTAGCAGTATTTAAAAGAGAGTTATTCAGTTTCCTCAGTTCTTCCATCGCCTATATTACGATCGGTATTTTTTTACTGGCTTGTGGATTAATGTTTTGGTTTTTTCCAGATACTTCCATTTTAGAATACGGCTACGCCGAAATGGATGGCTTCTTTAGTTTCGTACCCTACTTATTCATGTTTCTGATTTCTGCAATTACCATGCGTTCCTTCGCAGAAGAAAGAAAGGAGGGAACTTACGTATTATTGGCTACGCGGCCATTAACCGATTTACAGATTATTGTTGCCAAATATTTGGCTTGTATGGTTTTGGTGCTGTTCTCGTTAATTCCCACGCTTTTCTACTATTACAGTATATCACAATTAGGGCTGCCAAAAAGGAATATTGATAGTGGTGCAGTAATTGGTTCCTACATTGGATTACTTTTGCTAGGTGCTGCATTTACTTCGATTGGCATTTTTGCTTCATCTATAACTAAAAACCAGATCATCGCTTTTACGATTGCGGTATTTTTATGTTTTTTCGCTTACAGTGGTTTCGATTCTTTGAGCCGGATTGATACGTTTAATGGAATAGAAAGTCTTATTATTAATTTGGGGATAAATGAACATTATCAATCTATAAGTAGAGGAGTTCTAGATACTAGGGATCTGGTGTATTTTATCACTTTTGCAGCTTTATTTTTAGGTTTAACTAAGCTTTCATTAGGAGGTAGGAAATGGTAGGGCAAGGAAAAAGGAACAAGGAACAAGGAGTAAGGATTAAAGAACAAGGAATAACGAGCAAGGATCAAGTAGCTAGAAGTAAAATCTTTAAGGTTTTAGCGTTTACATTGGTATTGATACTGCTTAACATATTAGCTCAATTTGTTTATACCCGCATCGATTTTACCAAGGAGAAACGATTTACACTCACTGAAAAAACTAAGGAAACTTTACAGAAAAATAAAAACGAAGTAATCATCACCGTCTTCTTAGACGGAGACATGCCTTCTGCGTTTAAGCGCTTGCGCAATGCCACTAAAGATATGTTGGCAGACTACAAAGCCTACTCCAAAGTGAACTTCAAAGTGGTTTTTATAGATCCAATCTCAGGGTTAACAGTAAATGAGCAGGATACCGTCATTCAGCAATTGTATGAAATGGGAATTAGGCCAACTAACATCAGCATCAAAACTGATGCTGGTTTTTCTGAAAGGATGGTTTTTCCAATGGCCTTAATTGAAAGCAACGGAAGGCGAATGCCAGTGAAGTTACTACAAAACCTAGGTGGCGAAGCTTCTAATTACGACCAGAGTATCAATAATTCTATCAAAAATTTAGAATATGTATTTACTTTATCGTTAAAAAAGGTGATTACGGGCTATAATCCACGTATAGGTTTTACAGAAGGTAATGGAGAACCTCGCGATAATAATTTGTACGATGCCATGAGCGCTTTGTCAGATAGTTATGTGGTGGGCAGGATAAATATAGATTCGATCACCAAGCAAGGCTTAGATAGCTTGAAGATGCTAGTGATCGCCAAACCTTTAAAAGCATTTACCGAAGCCCAAAAATACAAGATCAATTACTTTGTGATGAAGGGTGGCCACGTCTTATGGTCTATCGATCAAGTGAGGATGGAGTTAGATAGTTTGCGAAGTGGCAAATCATTTATGGCGAGTAACAACCAACTCAATTTGGATGATATGCTATTTGAATACGGTGCAAGGATCAATTATGATATTATTGCTGATGTAAACTGTGTAGAAATTCCTATCGCTACTGGGGGTCCAAGAGGAGATATTCAAATGGCACCATGGTTATATTATCCGATTTTGCTACCAGATACAAGTAATAGCGTAGTTAAAAACTTAGATCATATCAAGGCAGAATTTGCGAGCACCGTAGATACCATTGGAAGTAGAAATGTAAGCAAGCGAATCATTCTAAGTACTTCTCCTTACAATAAGGTTTACACATCTCCAAAAATATTTAACCTAAAAATGGTAGAACAGCAACCTACACAAAAAGAGTTCACGAACTCGCCAAAAAGTGTGGGTATATTGTTGGAAGGTAGTTTTAAATCTGTTTTTTTGAATAGGCCGGTGCCTGTGGGAATTAAAGAGCAGTTTAATTTGCCTGCACGTAGCAAACCTGCAAAAATGATTGTGCTTGGAGATGGGGATATTTTTTGCAATCAGGTTTCTGCTGACGGTTCACCTTTTCCTTTAGGTTTCGATAGATATACGCAACAGAATTTTGGGAATAAGGCATTCTTACTGAATATTGTAGATTATTTTACTACCGAGGACAATCTAATTGCGCTGCGAAATAAAGAAGTTGCCGTTAGACCATTGGATAAAACATTGGTCCGTGCAGAAAAAACGAAATGGCAACTGTTAAATACTGTGTTTCCAATTGCGTTGTTAATATGTTTTGCAATTTTTCAACATTATTATCGTAAACATAAGTATGCAAGGTAAATTTCATACTTTTGAGTCTATATAAAACAAACTATGAGATTTATAGTATCCACGTCGACATTATTGAAGCATTTACAAACTGTTAATGGTGCTTCTAGCAGCAGTACAGTATTGCCTATTTTGGAGAATTTCCTGTTTGAAATTAAAGAAGGAAATTTAACTATTTCTGCTACAGATTTACAAACGAGCATGACCACTTCTTTGCCTGTTGAATCGAAAGAGGAAGGTAAAGTCGCAGTTCCTTCGAGGATCTTGCTAGATACTTTGAAGACTTTGCCAGATCAGCCAATTACTTTTCACGTAGATGATAATAATTTTGCAATCGAAATCAGTGCTGGTGATGGAAAATATAAATTGAGTGGTGAAAATGGAGATGATTTTCCTAAAATCCCGGTAGTAGATAATGCATCTTCAGTAAATCTTCCTGCCTCAGTTTTAAGTGAAGCCATCACTAAAACAATTTTTGCAGTTAGCAACGATGAACTTCGCCCGGCAATGACTGGCGTTTATTGCCAGTTATCTCCTCAAAATATAACTTTTGTAGCTACAGATGCTCACAAGCTAGTGCGTTATAGAAGAAATGATAGCAAAGCTGATAAGGCTTCGTCGTTCATTTTACCTAAAAAGGCGCTGACTTTATTAAAAGCAGCTTTGCCAAATAACGACGTTAATGTATCTGTTGATTATAACGCAACAAGTGCTTTCTTCAAATTTGAAAATATCAATTTGATTTGTCGCCTAATAGATGAACGTTACCCAGATTATGAAGCAGTAATTCCTGCAGAAAACCCTAACAAATTAATTATTGATAGGGCATTGTTCTTGAATACTTTGCGTAGGGTGGTGATTTTTGCTAATAAAACTACGCACCAAGTTCGTTTAAAAATTAATGGTAGCGAATTGAATATCTCTTCTGAAGATTTAGATTTTGCTAACGAGGCTCACGAACGCTTAAGTTGTCAGTATGACGGTGAAGATTTGGAAATTGGTTTCAATGCTCGTTTTTTAATTGAGATGTTAAATAACTTGAGCGGCGAAGAAGTTACCTTAGAACTTTCAACTCCTAATCGAGCAGGTTTATTAATCCCTCAAACTAATGATGAGAATGAAGATGTGTTAATGTTGGTGATGCCTGTAATGCTTAACAGTGCTTACTAATTCAAATTAACCGTTAGCTATATTAAAAGTCCCGACATAAATCGGGACTTTTTTATTTAATTGCAGTCATATTTTAAAAATTAGCAGCATATCTAAACGATATCCTTATTTTTGTAAAAAAAACTAAAACGTGGAATTTTTCGACTTACTGTTACAACTACTTACTAATACAAAAGATACCTTAGAGCAAATCATGCAAGAGTATAGGACGTGGACCTATCTGATCCTTTTCATGATTATTTTTGCAGAGACAGGATTTGTGGTTACTCCATTCTTGCCTGGAGATTCGATGTTGTTTGCTGTAGGCGCTTTAGTTGCGGGTGAAGGAACTGGGTTGAATATCTGGTTTATGCTCGTGATATTGATTGTAGCAGCTATTTTAGGTAATTCGTTAAATTACCAATTGGGTAAGTATTTTGGCATAAAAGTTTTTAAGGAAAACAATAAGATTTTGAAATTGAAATACTATCATCAATCTCATGCTTATTTTGAAAAGCATGGCGCAAAAGCTATCGTTTTTAGTAGATTTTTGCCAATTGTAAGAACTATCGCACCTTTTGTAGCTGGTGCAGCTAGAATGTCAATCGGTAAATTTCAATTCTATAACATCGTGGGTGGAATTGGTTGGATTACGAGTCTACTATTTGCCGGTTATTTATTAGGTAAAATTCCATTCGTAGAAAAGAATTTTGAAATTTTAGTTTTGATTATTGCCGTTGGAACTTTTGTGCCAGTGATTTATGGTGCTTTAAAATCATTGTTTTCTAAAAAGCCTGTAGAACAACAAATAGCAGAAGAAATTAAAGAAGATTAGTTTATCGATAAATCATCTCGGTAGATAAAAAATCTAAAATAATAGAACAGGAACTTTGCGAAAAGTTCCTGTTTTTATTTCTAGGAGAAGTTACTAGTGGTGTAGAATTGCTAGTTCATTAACCATTATTATTGACAATTAACCATTGTTTAAAACTCCCTTCCAATAATTTTGCCTTCTTGGTATTTCCTATTTATCTTTTCTGTCTGTTGTTTGTCTTCCATACTAGCTTCAATTCTGATCATATTTCTTAAATCTGGCTGGCCGGCATCAATCCAAGCAGAAAACCAGAAACAACCTACTTTAATAATAGATGATTTCATTTGTCTTTCTACCATGCCTTTCATCATGTCCTGATACGCTTTTGCATAAGCAATGGAATATTGTTTCATTACATTTTTTCCACGCATAGAGAAGTCGTATTTCTGATCGGAGGGAAAAGTTCTGCTTAGCTTCTTCTCAAAGCTAAGAACGGTATCAACCATCGTATGCGTACGCCTTACAATATTCCAAGCCTCTTTCAGTGGATCTTCTATATAAGTAGCTTTTCCTACTAAAAGGTTATAGTCTTTTGCAAAAAGTTCCGGTATTCTGCTTTCCCAGAAGCCATGTATCCCTGTTTGGTTCGTGAGTTGGCCATTGTGGTTTTTGGTGGTGTGCAAAGGTACATGTGCGTCGGCTATGTAATGGCCTAAATCAGCAGAATATTTTAATATCCTTAAAGAATCTCTTGCCTTAAAGGCATTGACAAGTTGGTAGTAGGAGCGTTGTATTTGCCAAGGAACCATCCCATTCTTCGCTATTTTAGTTGATCCATACTTATTAACGGCATCATTCCATTTTTCTGGAATACTATCAATGTGGGCTTCATAGTTTTCTACATCTAGATAGTGTCTAGGTGCTTCTGCTGTATCCGCATATCTTCGTTTATCAGGGTCGATAGCATGTTCGGTGATGTATTTGTGATTGTTCTTGTAAAAGCCAATCATTCCTTCTGGTAGCGTAAATATGGCCAATTGATTAATTCGTTTGTGCGCAAAAAATCCCCAAGATGTAAACAACAGGCTTGCAGTACCTAATATCAAATAGAGCAGTAATTTATTCATCCTCATAATTTGTCTAATTTTCGGCGACACTATGATTTTTCCAGTGGCGTATAAATTCAAATAGCTTGGTGATGTAAAGTAAAAATAAGTAAAACTGCTGTTTATGCGTTAGCGTATCAATAACTTTTTATGCGTTTGATTAGTCAAATGCTCTTTTCAAAATACCTATATTTGCTTCAAAATATAGTCTTATGCAAGAAATAAAGAAATATGTAGAAGATAATAAGCAACGTTTTTTAGACGAGCTTTTTGAACTATTGCGTTTTCCATCAGTAAGCGCAGATCCTAAATATAAAGGTGATGTGTTAAAAACTGCCGACTTTGTAGCGCAAAAGCTTAAAGAGGCTGGTGCTGATAATGTTGAGATCTGTGAAACTGCGGGTTATCCAATTGTATATGGAGAGAAAATAGTAGACGCAAGTTTACCAACAGTCCTCATCTACGGACATTACGATGTGCAGCCAGCAGATCCTTTGGAACTATGGCACACGCCACCTTTTGAACCTACCGTTCGCGATGGCAAAATTTATGCTCGTGGCGCTTGTGATGACAAAGGTCAGTTTTACATGCACGTTAAAGCTTTTGAGCTGATGATGAAAACCAATACCCTAGCTTGTAATGTGAAATTTATGATTGAGGGTGAGGAAGAAGTTGGTTCTGCTAATCTTGGCATATTTGTAAATGCAAATACAGAGCGCTTAAAAGCTGATGTGGTATTAATCTCTGATACTTCAATGATCAGTATGGAAAACCCTTCAATAGAGACGGGTTTAAGAGGTCTGGCCTATATGGAAGTAGAAGTTGTAGGTCCAAATAGAGATTTGCACTCAGGAGTTTACGGTGGTGCGGTAGCTAATCCAGCAACGATCCTTTGTCAAATGATTGCTTCGTTGCACGATGAAAATAATCATATCACTATCCCCGAATTTTATGATAAGGTGGTAGAACTAACTGATGCAGAAAAAGAGGCTTTAAATGCTGCACCGTTTGATTTGGAAGAATACAAAAAAGATTTAGATATTGATGCAGAGTGGGGAGAGAAAGGTTATTCTACGTTAGAGCGCACAGGTACTAGACCAACTTTAGAAGTAAATGGTATCTGGAGTGGTTATATTGGCGAAGGTGCTAAAACTGTGCTTCCAAGTAAGGCTAACGCTAAAATTTCGATGCGCTTAGTACCTCACCAAAGTTCGGAAGAGATCAGCGAGATTTTTGCAAAGCATTTTGAAAAGATTGCTCCAAAAGGTGTGAAAGTTAAGGTAACTCCGCACCATGGCGGCGAGCCGGTAGTAACGCCAACAGATAGCGTAGCTTACTTAGCTGCAGAAAAAGCGATAGAAGATTCTTTTGGCAAAAAGCCAATTCCTACGCGTGGTGGTGGAAGTATTCCTATTGTAGCTTTGTTCGAAAGCGTATTGGGTATTAAATCTGTATTGTTTGGTTTTGGCTTAGATAGTGATGCTTTGCATTCGCCAAATGAGAAATATGATATCTTTAATTACTACAAAGGAATAGAAACATTGCCTTTATTCCATAAATATTTCGCCGAGCTGAATAAATAAGCTTAGCTCATCAACTAAAAAAGCCTTGTTTAATTAAATTTAAACAAGGCTTTTTTTCAAAATGATGTCAAAAATTAGCTCATAAAAAGACACTAGGCAATGATCACTTTAACTCCTTTTTCTTCAATTTGTTGCACCACAATTTCAGGCACCTTGTCGTCAGTAATTACATACGATACCTGTTCAAAGGTACAAACCTTTCCCAGTCCTCTTTTGTCAAATTTGGTACTATCAGCAAGAATAACTACGGTCTGTGCCGTTTCTAACATTTTCTGATCTAGAGCGGCTTCGGCCAAATTTGTAATGGAAAAACCAAAATCTAAATCAATTCCATCTACACCTAAAAAAAGGATGCCGCAAGAAATCTCTTCTAATATTTTCTCAGCGAAATTTCCAGCTACAGAAGAAGAATTTGATCGGATCATACCGCCCAACTGCAATACCTCCACATTATTTCGATTACTTAATTCCAAGCTGACTTTTAGTGCTGGCGTAATTACGGTGATATGTTCCGTTGGATTTAAGAATCTAGCGACTTCAAATACGGTGGAACCAGATCCAATGGTAATTGAATCCGTATTTTTGATCAACTTCAGTGCTGCCTTTGCAATCCGTTGCTTTTCATCAGCATTGATCAACTCCTTTTCATAAATACTTCTTTCGCTAGCATAAGGGTTTTTGATGGAGCCGCCGCCCCTAGTTCTGAATAGAAGATTTTTATCTTCCAACATCTTTAAATCTTTTCTGATGGTTACACCAGAAACCTTCATTAAATCTATGAGTTCTATGATACTAACTTTCCCATCGTCTTTCAACTTTTTGAGAATATATTCGTGCCTGTCGGTGATGTTTTTCATAAAGTTATATTTGAGCTTAATTTAAACAATAATAGATTGCTAAGGAGGCTAAATTAAAAAAGTAAAGTTAATTTAAAAGGTTTTTGTAGTAAACTAATCTCCGTACATAAAAAAAGACGTTGATTTTACTAAATTATTACTATAACCTCTTTCGGCAATTAGCATTGCTTTATGATATTTAGTGGAGCTTTTTTGGATCTCGCTAGCGTTAACGATGGAAGCGACATCCTTTTTGGATGTTTTTCAACCAAAAAGATACAGCGGACAGCGTGTTAAAACGCTCAAATCAATCAAATTATCAATTTTATTAATCGAAATCAGGTTATTAGCGTATACGTTATTTCTAACATATATAGCAAATAAAAATGCCATGGTAAAGCATACCATGGCATTTCTTAAAAAGATTTTGCTTTACTATTTTGTCTTCGCGTATTCTCCTACGTTTCTTTTTTCAATCTCTGTTTTAGCCGCTTTGAAATTTTTAGTGTTTAAGCTAGCTAGTTCGTTGGTAGAGATGGCGTGTAACTGTGTACTTCCATTTAATTTCAAAGCACATTCATTACTCAATTTAGTAAACAAACTTTCTGTCTTAGAGCTAATGTCGGCTTTTGCGTTGTCTTGTAAAATTATTTGTAGATGTTGGGCATTTAAAATATTTTTAGTGCTTACCATGGCATTTCCAGCCACGTCAATTCTGTAAACATTACCTACATAAAGTGTAATTTTTGCAGTTTCTGAATTTTTCTTGGTAGAAACATAAATGGCATCGTCGGTTGCATATACTCTAGCTTTTGCTGTGCCGTCGTTATGGTAAAGCTGCTTGCTTTCATGGTCCTGTACTAAAGTAACTTCTACATTTCCAGAAATAATTAATTTCTTTGGAGCTTCTTGATTCGTAGTTACGTAGGTTACAGTTGGAGTGATCTCGTTGTTTGCATAAACTGAAGATGTGTTAAGAGCTAAGGCTAAAATTCCAATAGTCAATAGCGAAGTCGTTCTTTGTTTCATAATTGATTGTGTTTTTTAATTAAGACGCAGGTCAGTTAGAAACGTTGCACGGGAGAATGCGATTATCGACAAACGCCCGATTTTTATCGACAAAACTCCGAAAGTCTTCGTAGATAGTTAAGGGAATGTTAAAATTAGGTTAGCTATTCGCTATTCTTAAGATTGGTTAAATGTTTAAACTGTTAAATCGGTTAATTGATAAGTGCCAATTGAAACTGCTAACTGAGAACTGGTTTGAAGTATACCCATTCAATCATTCAATCATTTAGTCATTTCCTCATTCGATCATTCTAATTTATACCGTCCAGCTGTCGCATTTTTCTAAGAAGAATTCATCAGCTTCTGCACCAATACCAGGAGTATCAGGTACATCTAAACTAAAACCTTCATAGGTTAGGCCGCCAACTACCGGATCTACCAAATGACCAAGCAAGCAAGTATCTAAATCAAAATAAACCACATTAGGGCATGCTAATGCAAAATGCAAATTAGCTGTTAATGCTAATCTGCTTTCGAGCATACTGCCAATCATACATTTTACACCATTTTGCAAGGCTACTTCATGTATTTTCTGCGCTTCTAAAATGCCGCCCGACTTAGCGAATTTAATGTTCAGGAAAGTAGTAGCTTGCGAGTTGATTAATCTCCTGGCGTCATGATGATGGTAGCAGCTTTCATCTGCCATGAGTTGAATAGGAGAGTTGATGTTCAGTTCAGGTAATTTGTCATCGAACCACGTGCGCATCGGTTGTTCGCAAAATTCGATATTAAATTTTTCGAGTTCAGTTAATGCGAAAAGCGCGTCGTCGAAGCTCCAGCCTTGATTGGCATCTAGGCGTAAGGTAATTTCGTCACCAACTGCTTTTCTTATAGCGGCTACCCTTTCAACATCTTCATTAACTTTTTTGCCTAGCTTAATTTTAATAATAGTACAACCATTTTTTACATGCGTTACAGCTTTGGCTGCCATTTGTTCCGCAGTATCAATGCCTAAAGTCATATCGGTTATTATGGTACGTTTGTGTCCGCCCAAAAACTGATATAAGGGTTGATTTGCGTTTTTAGCAGCAATATCAAATAAAGCCATATCGAATGCACTTTTAATGGTCGGATTGTGGGCCGCATAGGCTAGCAAATCCTCCATCCTTGCTGGAATATCCAAAGGATCTTTGCCTTTCAGTATTTGAGCAAATTCTTTCGCCATTGCCAAGCATGTTTCTTGTGTTTCCCCAACAATCATTGGAAAAGCCGAACACTCGCCATTGCCATGAATGCCTTCATCGGTAAAAATTCTTACCAGCACATTTTGTGCAAAATGCATTGTTCCAGTGGCAATAACAAAAGGTTCCATTGGGATGCTAAAACGATAGATTTCTGTATGTGTGATTTTCATTTTTTTTTTAGATACTAGAATGGATACGAGATGCGAGATTGACGATACTAAAGTTAAAAACAAAACTAAATGAAAAAGGTTAAATAGATAATTTATATTTTTACGTGGTTCAGCTGAATGTCTCAAATCTCACTTCTAAAATCTCACCCATAAAATGCAAGAACCTAATTCCCTTATCCATGCCTCGTCACCCTACCTTTTACAACACGCTTATAACCCTGTAGAGTGGTACGAGTGGAACGAAACATCCTTAAAAAAAGCCAGAGATGAAAATAAGCTGATTATTGTGAGTGTGGGCTACTCGGCTTGTCATTGGTGTCATGTAATGGAGCACGAAAGTTTCGAAAGTCATGAGGTGGCGGAGGTAATGAACAAACATTTTGTTTGTATTAAGGTAGATCGGGAAGAACGCCCAGATATCGATCAGATTTATATGTTGGCCGTGCAGTTAATGAATGGAAACGGTGGTTGGCCATTAAATGCGATTTGTTTGCCCGACCAACGTCCGATTTATGGTGGCACCTATTTTCGTAAAACAGATTGGATTAACATTCTGCTAAACTTAGCTAATTTGTGGGAAAAAAAACCTGAGAAGGCCTTAAAATATGCAGAACGCTTAACAGAAGGTTTGCAACAAGCAGAGCTGATCGCATCTGGTAACGAAGAACTAATTTTTAGCGAAGAACAATTGGTAGAGATCGTGGAGCCTTGGAAACGTAATTTCGATCCAATTGAAGGTGGCTACAATAGAGTTCCAAAATTTCCATTACCAAATAATTGGTCTTTTTTATTGCGTTATGCATTTTTAAAAGATGACCAAGCTGTAATGATGCAAGTGATGACTACGCTAGAAGCAATGGCTACTGGCGGCATTTACGACCAGATTGGTGGTGGATTTGCTCGTTACTCGGTAGATGGGCAGTGGCATGTGCCGCATTTTGAAAAAATGCTTTACGATAATGCACAGCTAATAAGCTTATATGCCGAGGCTTATCAGTGTCTAAAACTAGAGCCCTACGTCGCAATAATTAAGCAAACTATAGATTGGATTGATAGAGAAATGACATCGCCCGATGGTTTATTTTATTCGGCATTAGATGCAGACAGCGAAGGTGTGGAAGGTAAGTTTTACGTTTGGAGCAAAGCTGATTTTGAAGCTGTCTTAGGTGCAAACGCTATGCTGTTAGATTATTTTAACATCACCGACGATGGCAATTGGGAAGAAGAGCATACAAATATCTTGCGTCGTAATTTTTCTGACGAAACGTTAATTGAAAAATACAATTTAAGCAAAGCTGATTTCGAAGCTATTGTTGAAGAGGCGAAATTGAAGTTGCTAGATAAAAGAGCTGAGCGTGTAAGGCCAGGGTTAGATGATAAATGTTTGACTGCTTGGAATGCGCAAATGATCAAAGGTTTGGCAGATGCTGCTCAAGTTTTAAATGAGGCTACTTATTACGAGAAGGCTAAAAAAGCGGCAAGTTTTATTCTTAATAATTTGATGGATGAAGATGGCGGTTTGTTTAGAAATTATAAAAATGGCCGAGCGAGCATCAAAGGTTTCTTGGATGATTATGCATTTTTGATAGAAGCCTTAATTTCCCTTTATGAAACTGATTTTAATGAAGCATGGTTAAATGAAGCGCGAGAACTCACAGATTATGTATTATTGAATTTTGCCGATCCCAATAATATGATGTTCTTCTATACTTCTAACAAAGGAGAAAATTTAATCGCTCGCAAGCACGAAGTAATGGATAATGTAATTGCCGCTTCTAACTCGGTAATGGCACAGAATTTACAGAAGCTTGGCTTGTTTTTCGATAACGAAGTTTACAGAGAAAGCGCATCAGCTATGTTAAAAGCGGTACAGCCTCGTATTAAAGCTTATGGTTCTGCTTATTCGAATTGGAGTATTCAATTGTTGAATGAAATATATGGTATCAACGAAATAGCCATTGCAGGCCCAGATTTCAAAAGAATGAAAAAGGAGTTTGACAGGCAATATATTCCTAATAAAATTACATTGGCAGGAACAAAAAGTACCTTGCCGCTATTGCAGCATAAAATAAGCGAGGAAACAAAGATTTACATCTGCAGAAATAAGACCTGCCAGTTACCTGTAGGTACTGTCGATGAAGCATTAGAACATATTAAATAAGTACACCTTTAACGTTTTTCATTAATGAGATTTATAAAACTTCCAATTTTATTTGCAGCACTACTTACGGGTTGTGTAGGGAATATGAATCCTACCGGAGGGAACAGTACACCAAACTATCCTTATTTTGTCACAGAAACACCTTTGGTGGTTAAAAAGATTTCGGTGCCTGTAGGTACAAGGTTAGTTTACGAAGAAAGCTTCTGGAAAAAGGGTGAGCAGAAGCATATACTTAGCGAAAATAAACTTACCGGTATTTGGTTTCCAGAGGGTGCAACCATCAATTGGGCTGGGATTCCTGTTACGAGGATTGAGCAGTTTTTTAATTCAGAAATGTGTGGATTTACTATTTATGCTGACTTTAATAAGCTCGATAGTACCAAAAACACTAGATTTACGGAAATGTGGCAGAGCTGCGACGATGGTCTTGGCATTACTATTAAAAAGAAAGACGACTGGTCCTTTAACCCTGATAATATTGCAGATGTCGAAAGCTGCAGCGTAAATTATCAAAGGTATTTTAAGGATAATAAAGAGCAACAGCATTTTTTAAATGAAATGTATACTGAAATGATGAAAAGCGGGAAGCGTAACTTATCTAAATAAATTTCGCTTTAGGGCCATAATGTGGTTATCTAAATGGCCTAAAAAGACTTATGGAGTTTTAGAAACTTCGCAAGTCTAGGCACACATATACATATTAACTTCATAATCTATTCAACAATAACCCTAGTTTTTTGTTAGCATAATAATTAAGTTATATTTGCCCAGCATAAAAAAAAATGCTGTTACACTAATTTTTGACGTTTGCTTAGCTCGTCAGTTAATAAAAAAGGAAAATAATGAAAATCACATCTAACACGGTAGTTTCTCTTACTTACGAGCTACATACCACAACTCCAGAAGGTAACCAAGTTTTTGTAGAGAAAGCTACTGAAGAAAATCCATTAGTATTTTTATACGGTGTGGGTATGATGTTACCGAAATTTGAAGAACACTTAACGGGTTTAACTGTGGGTGATGAATATAGTTTTGAATTAGAAGCTGCTGATGGTTATGGAGAGATTGATCCAGGAGCTCACGTAGACTTGCCAGTAAGCATGTTTAAAGAAGGCGGTGCTGAAGAATTACCTAATGTTGGTGATGTAATTCCTTTGCAGGATAATCAAGGCAACCAATTCCGTGCTGGTGTAACTGCTGTAGGTGAGGAAATCATTTCTGTAGACTTAAACCACCCAATGGCAGGTAAAAACTTAATCTTCGCTGGTAAAATTTTAACAGTAAGAGAAGCAACAGCTGATGAATTGTCACATGGTCACGCTCACGGTGCTGACGGACATTCAGGTCACTAGTGATTAGCTTTTTGGTTGTTTTTTCGATTGAGGAACTGAATTAGATCTCTCAAATACATTAAAAATAACAAAGCGTATAAAAAAGTCCCTAAGCAATGCTTAGGGACTTTTTTTATGCAATTTCTCGTCATTTCGATGAGCAGTAACGACGAAGAGAAATCTAGCTATTTGCTTAAATTGAATGCTAGATCTCTCCTCATCCTTCGCTGAGGTGACGCGAAAATTATAATTGGAGATGCCTACTTTACCACTGTTCCGTTCACCAATGAAATAGGAGAGGCATCTATGGCATTGGCTGTACTTAATTTCAAAATGCCCTTCACCTTTATGGTTTGGTAGGTAAACTTTGTTGGTTCAGCTAACTGAACTTCTACCATAATTGGTACGCCGTTCTTACCACAGTAAAAACATTGATTAATTGGCAGAGTAGAAAGCATGAATTTAGTTTGTTTCATGCCATCCTTAATTGGAACAATATAACCTTCTAGCTCGAAGAGCTTCCCCGCTCTTTTCTTTATGTCATTGTTAAAGATAGCATACATTTCGGTATCATTTTTCGCCATCTTAAACTCTACATCACCAATAACATCCCAGTTAGCAGATAAGATTTGGTCGCTTGGATCATGTTGTGCTTTTGCATTGTTAATGCCAAAGCCTACGAAAAGTAAAAATATAAAGGTTAGTTTTTTCATCTAGTTATAATTGTTTTCTTAAGGTGATGAAGCTATTCCGACAAGTCGAAATGGTTTCATGTGTGTTTTTATTGTGTTCTCGTCATTGCGAGTACGAAGCAATCCTAAAGCGAATTAATTAATTTTAGGTGTTGTGAGATTGCTTCGTGCCTCGCAATGACGGTTTATTTATTTAATTTTTCGCTAAAATCTTTGAGATGTTCGAGCGGTAAGCCTGTATCGCTGGAATCACCGCCGCAATAATTCCAATCAATAATCCTGCCGCCAGTAAATAAAATTCTTCTCTTATAAAAAGTAAGCCATTCATCTTCGCCTGACTGCTTTCTTGATAGTTGCCAATTAGATGTAAAATGCCATGCCCAAATGCTATTCCAATCAACGTGCCTATGAAGGTCAAAATTAAGCCTTCTAAAATGATCAACGAAAAAAGTTTGCCTTTTGATGCGCCCAATGTTCGCATGATCGCTAAATCATAACTTCGCTCTTTTAATGAGTTGTAAAGGTTCACAAAAACACTGATCGCTGCAATGAACATGATCAGCACCGCAAACCATTGCAAAGTATCTACGCCAACCCCAATTAACGAGAATAAGCGCGTACTTTCCTGCGCCGGACTAGCGGCCTGCATGTTGGTCGTCTGGTTCACCATCATTGGAAACATGGCTACTGCCATTGGCGAACGATACTGGATTAATATGGAAGTAAATTCTCTATCTTCATCATGAGCATGCTCAGCTTCGCCTTCATGGTCTTGGTGACTTTCGCCATCGTCGACATGCTCTTCGTGCATTTTCCATATGCTGCCAATGGCCGTTAAAATCAAATTATCAGTTACATTTTGCTGCGGTGCCAAAATACCAACTACTTCGTAAGCATGGTCTTTGTGCTCGTCTTTCATTTCGGTTAAGCCATGACCGCCAAAAAAGGTATCGCCAACTTTCAGGTTTTGTTCTTTAGCCACGTTGGCGCCAATAGTAGCTTCTAAATCAGCTTCCCAAAACTTGCCGCTTTGTAGTTTTAAGCCATAAAGGCTAATGTAATTACTATCGGTACCAACAATACGAACACCGTTGTAGTTATCGCCCAAAGCCAAAGGAACAGCACGTTTAACGAAAGGATTTTTCATCAATTTTCTCGCCTCATTCATAGGGATGTTTCCCGTTGGGAAATCGATATAGTAAATGCTACTTAAAATCAATTGTAGTGGACTGCCCTTCGCACCAACTACCAAATCAATATCCTTCGAATTTTTGTCTAACTTATCTTCTATTTGCGTAGATGCTAGCAACAGTACAGTTAAAATCGCAGTTCCAAATGCAATTAGCAAAATATTAAGTGCTGTGTTCAATGGTTTAGACCAGATATTTTTCCAGCTTATTTTAAATGGACTCATGATAAACTGTAGGTTAGGTTAAACGCATCTTTTACTCTTTTGTCGTGTGTGGCAACTACCAGAGTGGCTTTGTTCAATTCCGATTGTTCTTTTAACAAGGCTAATACTGCTTCCGCATTTTTATCATCCAAACTTGATGTTGGTTCATCTGCAATTAACAAAGTTGGTTTATTAATTACTGCTCTGGCAATAGTAACTCGTTGCAACTGTCCTTGACTTAGTTCTTGCGGATAAGCATTCTTTTTATGTGCCATAGCTAAAGAAGCTAATACTTCTTCGATACGATTTTTATCAGTAGGTAAGCCCGCAAAACTTTGCGCTAAAAATAGGTTCTCGGTAATATTGAGACTTTTAATCAAGTGTGGCTTTTGGAACACAATGCCAATGTGCTGACCTCTAAATTCATCCAATTTTTTAGAGGAAAGGCTATATAAATTGGTGTCGTTAATTTTGATTTCACCGCTAGTAGGTTCAAGCAAACCAGTTAAAATATGCAATAGCGTAGTTTTTCCACTGCCTGATTGTCCAAGTAACAACCATTGCTCGCCGTTGTTCACTTGCCAATCCGCAAATGTTAAAGCTTGCCCTGTACCATATCGATGTGAAACAGATGTAATTGATATCATTTGTAGTGCTATAAGCTACAAAAATAAGATAAGCACTTGGATAGGCAGGTACAAATCTGTAAAGTATTTGCTACTGCGAAGTTATTAGTGATGTTGGTGGGACGCCAGCATTCGCGAGTACTGTTTCGGTATCTTGTACAAGCGCTAGTCGAGATTTGCAATCTCGACTTTGCTAATCGCGGATTTTAAATCCGCAGATAGGGAGTTCCGGATTGCAAATCCGGAACAGCAGATCAAATATATGCACATCGGTTGGTTGGGTGTGTTATAATCTTAGACGATTTGAGGGGTTGTTTGGTTGTTAATTGCGCAGGTTTTATTAGCCCGAACGCCATTGAAGTTGAAATACTTTTTGATGCGTTATTTCGACGAGCAACCAGAAGAAATTCGTTTAATGGCAGTACGAAACTTAGAGATTTCTCTCTGCGCTCGAAATGACGCGGGACTGAACGCAAAAAGATTGCGACGAAAGTGATGCTGCAAATAAATAGTACCATCAAACTACGTTAAAAAAAATAAAATAAATCCAACTTTTGTACTGGACTTAGTGTTAAATGTACGTTAAGCTGATTTTTGCAGTTTTATTGCGTGAAATACCTATTCATCTGGAAAACTTAACCGTAGTTTTATTTGCCCTAATAGGTAATTATTATATATTTACAATCATTAATACATCTATAAATATACCCTCCAACAAATATTTAAATAAGATAAGTTATTTTTTGTTGGAACAGAATTAAATACAAATCATATGGCAGACGAACTGAACAAAGATTTTGAGGTTAAGGACATACATAACAAAGAACAATTTGAAGAAGAAGTAGTTCAGCATTTAAATAACCCGGTTACGGATATCAAACCGATCGTAAAAGAATACCTTACTTCGGTTAAAAGCGTAAAACAAGAAGGTAATAAATTCTACTTTTCTGATGGTAATGCTTCCGTTGAGGTGCGTGTAGTGAGCGACGAAATCATACGGGTTCGTTTAGCACCACACGGTACTTTTCTAGCCGATTTTTCTTATGCTGTGGAGCATGTAGATCAAAAGGTGACCACTTTTAAGTTAGAAGATACTTCAGATGCCTACCTGATTTCTACCAACACCATTACTTGTAAGGTGGGGAAAGATAATTTCCTAATTTCCTTTATATGCAATACCTCTGGTATTGTAACCAGCAGCGATGCTTCGCCAATGCACTGGGAAGAAAATGTAGAGTTTGGTGGTTTTTATGTTTACGCCACTAAAGAGTGCCAATCTGATGAAAATTTCTTTGGCTTAGGCGATAAGTCGGGTAATATGAATTTAAGGGGCAGAAAGTTCCAAAATTGGAATACTGATGCTTATTCTTATGGATGGGACCAAGACCCTTTATATCGTACCATTCCATTTTACACAGGTATTAACCAAGGTGAGGCCTATGGTATTTTCTTCGATAATACGTTTAAATCGTATTTCGATTTTGGAATGCAAGACAATACTAAAACCAGTTTCTGGTCTGACGGTGGCGAACTGCAGTATTATTATATCCACGGTCCGCACATGATGGACGTGGTAAAACGTTACCAATCGCTAACTGGAACGCACCAATTGCCACCAAAATGGGCTATTGGATACCATCAATGTCGCTGGAGTTATTATCCAGAGAGCAAAGTCAGAGAAATCGTAGATGGATTTAGGTCACAGAACATCCCATGCGACGCCATTTATTTAGATATCGACTATATGGATGGGTATCGTTGCTTTACCTGGAACAAAAAATACTTTCCAGATCCTAAGAAAATGATCAAGGAACTGGCTGATGTTGGGATGAAAACGGTGGTCATGATTGATCCGGGGATTAAAGTGGACGAAAACTACTGGGTATTCAAAGAAGGAAAAGACAATAACTATTTCTGCCGTAGAAGTGATGATTATTTTATGGAAGGGCATGTGTGGCCAGGTCGTTGTCAATTCCCAGATTTTACCAACCCAACGGTAAGAGAGTGGTGGGGAGGCTTATATAAAGAGTTGGTAGATATGGGCGTTGCTGGTTTTTGGAATGATATGAATGAGCCAGCAGTGTTTGGCGCAGGAACTTTCCCTAACGATGTACGCCACAATTACGACGGCTACCGTGGTTCGCACCGTAAAGCGCATAATGTTTACGGTATGCAAATGGTGCGTTCTACCTATGAAGGTTTAAAAAAACTACAACGTAATAAACGCCCATTTACAATCACTAGAGCAGGTTATTCGGGTATGCAACGGTATGCTTCGGTATGGACTGGTGACAACGTGGCAACTTGGGAGCACTTGAAATTAGCGAACATCCAATGTCAACGAATGTCAATTTCTGGAGTGCCATTCTGCGGTACAGATATCGGTGGTTTCAGTGGAGAGCCAGATGGCGAATTATTCACTCGTTGGATACAATTAGGTGTATTTTCACCATTTATGCGTGCCCACTCTGCTGGTGATACTCGTGAGCGTGAGCCATGGAGTTTCGGCGAGCCATTTACATCCATTAACCGTAAGTTCATCGAGCTGCGTTACAAATTAATGCCTTACATTTATTCGGTGTTCTGGGAGCATCACCGTTATGGTTTCCCGATCTTACGTCCCTTGGCAATGCTCGAACAGGATAATATTACCAACCACTACCGTCAGGATGAGTTTACTTTTGGTGATAAGATTTTAGTTTGCCCAGTGTTGGAGCAAGGCGCTTCTTCGCGACGTGTTTACCTACCCAAAGGCAAATGGTTTAATTATTGGACATTAGAGATGCTAGAAGGTGGTAGCGAATATGTTGTAGACACACCGCTAGATACCATGCCATTGTTCGTTAGAGCAGGTTCGGTGATGCCAGAATATCCAGTAATGCAATACGTGGGCGAGAAACATATCGACGAAGTTTGGTTGAATGTTTACTATTCCGATTACGAAGTAAATTCATTTATGTACGAAGATCATGGTGATACTTTCGCTTATGAACAGGATATCTATTTAGAGAAAAAATTCAATGTAAAAGGCGATGGAAATAGCTTCAATATCGAACAAACCATTGAAGGCTTATTCACGCCAACTTATGAATTGTATGATTTCCGTATCATCGCTTTGCCGTTTAAGGTAGGTAAAGTGTATGTTGACGATAAAGAAGTGAAAGATTTTATCGTAAATGATCGCGGTATTTTACGCTTTAAATCGAACAAAAATTTCTCTAGAATTAATATTTTGAAGGGATAACTATTCCCCTTGCCGTCATTTCGACGTTAGGAGAAATCTGTTGCATAAATGCACTGATATATTCTCGTTATACTCGAAATGACGGTATATCTAACCAGACCAATTTGAAATGTACCAAAAGTTAAAAATTCTTTATCTGCATCATTTCAAGTTGGTTTTTTTTCTCAATTTTGCGCTAAGCCTATTTTTCCTTCATCTCTTTTACCTCAAAGGATTTAACAAAGTAAACCTATACAATCTCGCTTTTGCGTTTAAATTAATAGGCTATGCAACAACAGTTGCGATCGAAAAACTATTCTTCAGTTATCGTATCTTCTATTATTATAATTTGGGGATGAGTTACCGACGTATTTTAGGGACTTTCTTTGGTATGGAGTTCGGTCTTTTTATTTTATCGCTAATAATTTGCTGGCTATGGACGAATTTTTTGTAGACAGCGTACAACATAGTTTCGGCGATAGGAAAATCCTAAACAACGTTTATTTGAAATGCGGCGTAGGCGAGGTAGTTGGTGTCTTAGGTAGAAATGGCTGCGGTAAGTCCACTTTACTAAAGATTATCTTTGGTGCGGTAAAACCTCAGCATAAACATTTAAGGGTAGATGATCAAGTGGTTACAAAAGGTTTCCTTACCGGAGAGTTCGCCTATTTATCGCAATCATTTTTTATCCCTCATTATTTAAAGTTAGCTACTGCAGTTAAGTTATACACCAACAACTATCAAAGTTTACTGCTAGAATTACCTATTTTTAGAGATCACTTAAATCAGGAAATAGGCCATCTTTCTGGCGGAAATAGACGTTTAGCAGAAGCTTTGCTTATCATTTACAGCGATGCTAAATATGTGTTGCTCGACGAACCTTTTTCTCAATTGTCACCTCTATTAATTGAAGAAATCAAAACAAACATTAATGCGATGTTGTCTTACAAGGGCTTTGTAATTACTGATCATTATTACCAACAGGTTTTAAATTATACATCAAGAACGATACTGCTTCATAACGGATGTAATTATAATATCAATGACGTAGAAGATTTGCAATTACACGGCTATTTGCCTAGTACCCTTCATTAAATAATAGCTATCTTACAGAAAATAATTCTATGGCCAAACGAATCTTAAAAACCTCTCCATCTAAAGTGCCTACATCAGCAAATGCTGTTGAAGAATACCAGTCTGCAGTTTGGCAACATACACGCTTTACAGATTTTGATATCTCACTATTTCTTTTAGGAAAGCACTTTAAGCTCTACGAGAAGATGGGTGCCCACCTTTGTTCGGTAAATGGTGTAGATGGGGTGTATTTCGCTGTTTGGGCGCCAAATGCGGAAAAAGTTTGTGTCATGGCTAATTTCAACGGTTGGAGTAGAGAAAGTCATTTGCTATATAACCGCTGGGATGCATCAGGTATTTGGGAAGGTTTTATTCCACACCTTAAAAAAGGCGAAGTTTATAAATATTATATCAAGGGATTCAATGGAGAGGATTTAGAGAAAAGTGATCCTTATGCCCTTCATGCAGAACATCCGCCGCATAAGGCATCTATTGTTTGGGATACCGATTATCAATGGAAAGACAAAACCTGGATGAACAAACGCGAGAAGAAAAATGCGCTAGACCAGCCAATCTCGGTTTACGAAGTGCATTTAGGTTCTTGGCAACGTGATCCAGCTGATCCAGAGCGAGTGTTGAGTTATGGCGAAATTGCCAAAACGCTTGTACCTTACGTGGTAGAAATGGGCTTTACTCACGTTGAGTTTCTACCAGTAATGGAATATCCTTATTATCCATCATGGGGATACCAAGTAACTGGGTATTATGCAGCTAGTTCTCGTCACGGTTCGCCGCAAGATTTGATGTTGCTAATTGAAGAATTCCATAAAAATAATATCGCCGTAATTCTAGATTGGGTGCCTTCACATTTTCCTGGCGATGCTAACGGACTGTATCATTTCGATGGTACGCATTTGTACGAGCACTCGGATATGCGTAAAGGTTTTCACCCCGATTGGAAGTCATACATTTTTAACTACGATAGAAATGAGGTACGTTCCTTTCTCATCAGTAATGCCATGTTTTGGATCGAAAAATATCATCTAGATGGATTGCGTGTAGACGCGGTTGCTTCCATGCTATATTTTGATTTTAGCAGGGAAGAGGGGGAGTATGGAACCAACGAATACGGCGGTACTGAAAATCTAGGCGCAGTTAAATTCCTTAAAGACATGAATGAAGCACTTTATGGAAATTTTAAGGGTATACAGACTATTGCAGAAGAAAGTAGTACGTATGATGGAGTAACCCGACCAGTTTACGCTGGCGGCTTAGGTTTTGGTATGAAATGGATGATGGGTTGGATGAACGACACATTAAAGTATTTCAAGCTCGATCCTATTACAAGGAAAAATCAGCACCATCAACTTACCTTTAGCATGACTTATGCTTTTACGGAGAATTTTATGCTGCCGCTCTCACATGATGAGGTGGTGCATGGTAAATCGCCGATGATTTATAAGATGCCAGGTGATGAATGGCAGAAGTTTGCCAATTTGAGAGCGCTATATACTTATATGTGGACACACCCAGGTGCCAAGTTATTATTTATGGGTAACGAATTTGCGCAAACATCCGAGTGGAATTGCTTTCAGTCGCTAAACTGGGATCTATTGCAGCATGCACCGCATAAAGGGATGCTAGCAGTAATAAAATCACTTAATAAATTACTCCAATCCGAACCTGCCCTATATCATTATAATTTCTCTTATGAAGGTTTCCAATGGCAGGAGGCAGATGATGCTAACCATTCGGTATACGTGTATCAGCGTCGGTCGGATCAGGCTAAAGATACCTTGGTGATCGCCATTAATCTCACACCTGTTTATAGAGAAAACTACAGGATCGGTATTCCGGTAAAAGGTAAATGGAAAGAGATTTTTAATTCAGATGCGCAAGAATTTTACGGAAGTAACCAATTAAATCTAGCTATAAAAACAACCGAAAATATAGCGCACCAGCACCAACAACAATCTATTGAAATTAATTTGCCGCCCTTGGCAGTTACCATTTTTAAGAAAACCGGCAAATAATGCAACGAGATTTTCGGTTTTATAAAGTTGCCAATGGCGATTGGTACCTTGATTTGCCAGAATGGAAAGGCGATCCTGAAGACTTACAAATGATCCAAGGGGCAGATGAGTGGTTGGATTTGGTGAGTAGGGCAAATGAAGTGATCATCAGTATTTCCGATACGGATTTTAACAATGCGGATTTGATGACGCTAATTCGTTTGGGAGAACCTAATCTCGGTGGTGGCGGTAATTATTTTCTGGAGCGCTATCAAAATCGAAGTGTCAACCTCAAGATATGGCTATGCGAATTGGTAGAGTTTATTTTTGGACAATATCCTCAACGCCTTTATTTTATGCCTAAAACTTGATCTGTTTTTATTTTCAAGAATCGTCTTTAGCTTTACATCTATGCACTTGCATTTTTGAGGTAATTTGGTGATAATAACTCAAGAACAAACTTGGAGAATTGATAAATAATTGACATCTTTAGTTATCTAAATTCTCATAAAGTGAAGTGTCTCTTTTTTAGGCTAAAATGTATTTTCTTTGCTGCCTTTTCTGGAATATTGCTGTTAACTTGTAAAAAAGATGACCCAAAAACTCCAGTTGACCCTAAGGTATCCATGCCCGATCTTTTCTTGACCGAGGCCTCTACATCCAAAGACAATGGTTTAATCTTAAAGTTAAAGGTGAACCGTGTACCAGACTCAATAATGTCGTATGGTTTTTATATTAGTAAGGATAGTACTTTCCGCTCGCAGCTAGCGTTCACGAAGATTGTAAATCCAAGCCAACCTCTTGAATTGGGGACTTTAATGTTTGATGTAGATTACGGATTGGCTACAGATTCTACTTATTACGTTATACCTTACATTGCTAAGCAAAATTTCACTCGACAGACTTATAATGTGAAGTCTTTTATTTGGCATGGAGACAGGCCTATTGTAATTGATTCGCTTTACCCACTTAGAGCAATAATGGGCGATACCTTAACACTTAAAGGACAGCGTTTTGCCGGACGTCATTCAATTGTGAAATTTGGCGACCGTATTGCTAGGTTAGTTAGTTTAAATGATTCTATTATTCGTATAGTGGTGCCGAATGATTTAAAGGAAATGAACCCGCTGGTTGTTTTGCAGGGTAATGGAAGGATAGATACACTGAGCCGCCATTTCATGCTGAAAGCGCCAGAAGTGTTGAAATTTACAAATACAGGAACTTTTAGGGATACAATAATTGTTACAGGGAAGAATTTCGGACGTTTTTCGGGTAGCAATGTCGTGAAATTTGGTAATGTTTTAGCTAAAATAGTCAATTTTAGTGAAACGCAGTTGAAGGCAATTGTTCCAGATGATATAGAGACAAGTAGGACTGCTTTGACGGTGGCCGCGCAACTTCAGGAGGTTACGGCTACATCACAATTTTTGGTGCGAAAACCAGAGCTAATATTAGTGCCGCGCAATGGAACATCATATGATGAAGTTGTAGTTAAAGGAAAGTATTTTCATCCGATACTTTCAAAAAATAAAGTGCTTTTCGACGGTAACGTCGCCACCATTACAGGTGGAAATGTAACAGAGCTGAAAATGCGCATTCCTTTTGCTCCTTATCCCAATAGAACAGCTGCGGTAGCATTAAAAATGCTAGATTATGAAGTGAACTATCCTTTAGATTTACAGTTAAAGGAAAAATGGATTTTGATAAACTATAACAAACCTTTTAGAGGATATTCAAACTCGAATGCCTTTGTTTTGGATGGTATACCATATATAATCTCAACTACTGCAGATTACACTAATCCAAAGATGTATTTATGGAAGTTCAATAATGCTAGTTTAAGCTGGGATCGTCTTGATTTTCCATTTGCCTTGCGACAGGTGCCGCTAGTTACAACAGTAGGAGGAAAAGCCTATGTTTACGTAGGTGGCGCAGCGCTAAATACCTTTTGGCAATATGACCCTAAAGAAAACCAATGGACTAAAAAGGCAGAGTATCCATCTAAAGCTAGGTTTGGAGCAACAATTTTCACTGTAGGTGGAGATGTCTATATAGGGATGGGAAGGGACGATACTGGTTTCTACCAAGTGCCAGATAACAGTTTTTATAAATACGACCCAATTACTGATGCTTGGTCGAAGGAGACTGATTATCCAACGGAGTTTGGTAACGGCGAAAGACTTAGGCCTTCGTCTTTTGTAATTAAAGGCAAAGTTTACATTGCTTGTGGATCTACTAGTACGGGTATGACTCAGTTCTACAGCTACCAGCCATCAAATAAAAGTTGGCAGAAGTTGGCAAATTTCCCTCATCCTCGATATGGCACCACTAGCTTTAGCTACGATAATTTCGGTTTTATAGCTGCCGGTGTTACTATGGGCGGTAGTGGTTATGATAACGACTGCTTTAGATATAATGTATTATTAGACAGGTGGGAGGCTCTTCCAGACAGGATCGGGCCACATCCAGTTGGTGCGACAACGATAATTGATAGGGGTTATTCTTTTGTAGTAGGTAATCGCGCCTTCGTAGGTGGCGGTGATAGCTCAACTGGTATTAATAAGTTGTTCATGATTGATTTGCAGGTATTGTTGGCTGATGTAGAAGCAAATTAACAAGTTACCATTAACTTATCAAGTAAATTTAGCATTTGCGCTAACTGAAGGAAATTAATAAAAATAACAATACACAATCCTAATTAACCAAACAATTTGGCTATTTCTGTTATTTTATAAACAGACAAATTGAAATATTATGGAAAATAAGGAACAAGATCATACCAAAAAACAAGACAGCACTGATCACCCGAAACCATCAGATGAGGTGCAATTAACCATAGAAACTGTAACGCCAGACACCGCTAAGACTATTCCTGAAACCATAGTACATGATGAGGCGTTAGAACAGAAAGCAGATCAAGCTAACCAGAATGACGAAGCTCCAACAGCGGCCGATAACGAGCAGGCACAGCCAGTTCAAAATGCCTCAAAAGATGAGGACTTGAAGGGCGATATGACAAAGAGCAAAGATAAATCAGCAGTAGAAGATCAAGACGAACAAGTGGAGTCTATGGATAACGATGAAAGTGAGGATGGTGAAGCAAACACTACTACTGATGGGAACGATCATGAGCTAGAAACGGAGGAAGAAAAGGGTGATGAAGACGAAACAGAAAAAAAAGACACTGATAATAAGGAAAGTAAAGACGCTAACCAAGCGGGAGATGACGAGCGTGATAAGATCGAAACCATAGCACCTTAAAAACCTTTTTCGACAATTAGCATTGCTTTATGATATTTAGGCAAGCTTTTTTGGATCTCGCTAGCGTTAACGATGGAAGCGACATCCTTTTTGGATGTTTTCATCCAAAAAGATACGGCGGACAGCGTGTTAAAACGCCCAAATCAATCAAATTATCAATTTAACTCAGGTTAAAAGGATTAGGTTGGATGATTTGAAGGGATGTTTTGAACAAAAACATCCCTTCTTAGTAAAATATGCTCACAGAAATTCTTGCGGAGACAGCCACTTGAGCAATAGCAGCATGCTAGTGTCGAATATTCTTACCCAACACTATGGTGTTACTTGCACAATAAATCATTAGAATTTATAAATTAGATAGCGAGAAAGCGCATTGCTCTACATTAAAATTAACACAATCAATGAATGAATTTTGATACGAAACATTACCATATAGACGGAATTCAAATTGAATGGGGAAAGCCCCTTACCGAAGTCCGAGAGATACTCGAAGACATTGAGGAGTTTAATTCCTATGGAGGTTGGCCAAACCGGAGAGGAAAATGTCTCCAAGCTTTCGGTTTATCTGCCAGTGAGTTTGAATTGCGTGCACCCCACGAAGACCGGCCGGTAATGCAAGTCATCTATCAAATAGCACCTATCGCATCTGGGGATAATGAAATACATTTACCTTATTTAACGCAGTTGGAAAAAGTATTGGGCATGCCTATCAAATCTGAAAGTCTTTACCCAAAGGTGGATTTGATTAAAGGTTTTGAGTCGAGTAGCGTAGTTTTTAGCGCAAAATGGATATTTGAGGGCATTAAAATTAGTCTTTCCGTATATGGCGGTACTCGTAGTTACGATGAAAGGTTCAGTGCCGCAGGTATTTTTATAGATTGGATCGACGAAATTAAAGCTGCTCAACCCTATCGGGAGCAAGCTGCACTTTTCGAAACAAAGATGGCTGAGCAGCTGAACGATAAAGTAATGCCAAAGAAATTTAAATTGCAAATTCAACAAAGGCCTTATCGTTCGGCGAATTACGATATCAAGTCATTTGGCCTGGTAGAAGAAGAGGAATTACGCGCAGCTCAATTGTCACTGTATAAAAGAGAACTATATCGCACGCCAAGCGTAATCAGTACCCAATTAAAAGCCAACGAAATCGCGTATTACCAAGGGACTGCAATGGATAAGATCGTTGTTTCCAATAAATGGGATACTATTTGCCTAACACCTAATCAGGCTAGTGAACTTATTTATTGGGATGTGCTACCGGCTAGAGGTGCTGGTTACAAGGAATTATTGTTAAAAGAATTAAGAATTGAAGATACTCGAAATAGTTCATCATTATTAGATTTGATAGCGCAAGTAGAGGCGGACTTGAGTCAAAAAGTGCTGAAAAATGAAGCTTATGATGATTGAAGCCAATAAGCAAGCACAATTTTATAATTCATAAACTGTTAGATTGAATTAGTAGATAACTTGATGACAAATTCAGAAAAAATACGGGAGATTTACGATTTACCCAATAAAAATAGTTTTGGCTTTTCAGCCGCTGAAATTTCGGCGCTTGAAGATCGTTTAGGTATAACATTGCCTAAGGAACTAAAGAATTATTATCTCACTTTTGGGAAAAACAAAAGTATCAACCAAGCTCATAATAGGCTGCTAAGCCCAGCAAAAGAAGTTGGTTTTTCAAAAGATAGGTATTTGCTGTTCTTTGAGGAAAACCAGTCGGTAGCCGTCTGGGGAATCAAAGAGGAAGATTTAAAGCTACCAGACCCACCGGTTTGGGCTAACTATGGAACAGCAGAAGAACCAGATTGGTATGAAGAAACCAATACGACCAGCGATTTCTTTCTGCTGATGGCCGTTTATAATGGTACTCTGGGAGGTTTACAATATCACGCCAATTGCTTTGCTGATGTAGAAGTAAAAGTGGTCAAGTTCATTGAAGATGCTTGGACATTAGTCGCAGAGATTTCTCATGCAAAGCAAAAAGTCTATACAGATAATTTTAAGGAGCTGATCAGTATGTCATTTGACGAAAATGGTTCTTGTACTGCTATATTTATAGGCACTACTGATCAAGACCGGTTTGATCGTATCTTAGCGGAGGTAGAAGTAGATTGGTCTTATATCTCTTACGAGGACGAAGAATAAAATAAAAGCATATACCTACACGCCCTTTCGAAATAGCCATTGCGGAATAGCAACAGTATCATCGTATTGCTGTGGAATGGTAAGCTTCCGTTAATGATCTAATTCAGTGCTACACGGTCAGCATCCTGCTTAAGTTTTGTCCTAAAAGAATAAATATTTTGATGTTAATTATTTAAAAAATATAGCTCATTAGATTTGCTTCTTTTATTTGCGTTAGCTAAGTTTAAAAGTCTTTTGTCGCGATTTAGAGGTAATCAATTGTGATAACATAACGTTTAAAAAGTCAGTGATTTGTAACATATTGGGCACCAAAGCTAAAGAGGTGCTTATGGCATAGGTTTTGCATTTCACTCGTACATTTACTTATGACTACCAATGTTTAACACCCAAACACTCAAACACATCTATGCTACCTTTCTTACAGAAGATGGAAATCCCTTTGAACATCACAACGTACTAGACAGCATCAAAACTGGCGATAAATTTTATCAAAAAGATATCCTTTCCTTTCTAGAAACCGCCATTGCCGATAAAAATGGAGTTAAATTGCGCTTTTGCTTAGCGGCCTCTTTTCGGGATGGTATGGATGATGCTTATGCCCAAAGTCTTTTAACACTGATGCTCGCGACTTGGCATGATGATCATAAAGCTTTGGTGGACGCAGCTTGCTTTTTAAAAGACGAACGCTTTTGTGAATCTATCTTAACCATAGCGCTAAATAAGGTCCCTTACAGAAAATATGACGACGGCGATGAAATGCTATTAAGGAAATGCGTCCATGTCCTAAAAGCAATAGATAGCAAGATAGCAGATAAGTCGATCACAAAATTATTGGCCACCAAAAATCCTAATGTTGAATATGCCTTGGCAGCATATAACCACAACGATCCCTGTCAGCTTATTCCTGCCTAAGTTGAGTAGCCGGTACATTAGCCAGCTAAAGCAATGTTGACATTTTCAATGCAATTTGAAAGTAGACTATCATCAATTGATCGAAATAAAATGATTTTTATTGCCTTTCTGGACTTATTTGGCAGTTTTAAGCTTTTTATGTCATAATAGTTAATAAAATGCTGGGTTAGTACAAATATTACTTACCTTTAGTTATCTGAAAGAGATTGTGAATTTATTTTAGCTCTTTCATCACCACTCTTCAAAATGGTTTTGGAGTTTCAAACTTTTCACAGGTAGCTAAAATCGTAGGTAGCTAGCTCAACTCTCACCATAATGAAGAAAGTATTGATCTTAGATGACTACGAAGATATCCATGATATATTAACTTTTGTGCTCCAAGATGAGCAAATACGAGTAAAATGTTTGTCCAGTGCGGCGCAACTGAAAGCTACCTTACAAGAATGGCAACCTGATTTGCTCATGCTTGATGTGCGGTTAGGTGAAGCAGACGGTAGAAATATTTGTGATGAACTAAAAGCCGATCCTTTATACCAGCATCTCAAAATAACGCTGATGTCGGCAATGGCCGATGGTTGGCGTGATCAACCTTGTCAGGCTGATGCCAAGATCGACAAACCTTTTGAAATCGACGAAGTGAGAGCATTGATTTTAGATTTGCTGGGTTTAAATAGTGATGTACAGCAATACAGCACTTAAATCAAGCCAACGCTTAGAATAAGAAAGCTAAGCTTTAGCAATAGCACTTCAAGTCTTTTGTCCTTTTTTGGTTTTATTCACCAACCAAGGGCTGATTCTATAAATAATCGTTCTTTTCACCTATTTTATACCTTGGTGAACATACCAACCCATCGCGATTACTTTTCAGCCCAATTCGTCTGTAAGGGGTCGTTGATCTTCACACTGCTATAGTTCATCTTTAGTTTAAGCTTCCCATTGCTGGTTACCGTGGTAAAAGGCATGCGAATCCCATCTACTGTTTTGAAATTACTGTATATACGGGTTTCTTTTTTGTCACCTATTTGATAAGTATCACCTAACAATTGGTAATTGCGATCTAGTAGGTAAACAAATTGTTTGCCATCAACTTGGAAGCTTACCGAATAGCCCTGCTTGGTTGCAGCTACAGTACCTTTAGCAAAGGTGGCACTGTTTTGTTGCCGCAGGCCCATGATGCCAATGTAATTATCGTATCTCGCTTCTTCAAGACGCTTCCTGTCGCTGCGGCTTTTCTTTCCCTTTTCCCAAAGCCAGCCACCGTCAGGTCCTATTTGCTCTACCGCAATTAGCTTACCTTTTTGAAAAAATTCATTACGGAAACGTTTCCCTACCACATCATTATAGGAAACCAATTGAATACCACTAAATTCCGCGTCAACCATGTAGGTTTTCAGCTCGTCTACCGAAGTGCCGCCATGTATTTTTCTAAGAGCTTTGAAAATTTCTGCAGCACTAGGGAGTTTGCTTTGCTTTTCTTTGTTACCGCTTGTTCCTTTTTTATCGTCAAATTCTTCAGTAAAATAGAAGCTACCGTCGATCACCGCCATGGCTTTATTTTTTTCATCACCTGCACTAGCAAAAAAACTGTGCGTAGTCGTTTTCCCATTGTCGTAATTCAGCGTTAAGCTCCCGTCTTTTAATTGATAAGTTCCCTTTCCGTCGCTGGCAGTATTCGTGCCGCCACCCATGTGCTCACCGGCTATCATCGTGGTCGACTGTCGGTTGGTATTAAAATTTCCTACGCCATCAAAATTCAGGGTTTCGTTGGTGCTAGTGCCGACGTAAGTGGTGCCCGTAGCCATACCACCGCTGCCATTCACGAATTTAAAACGATAGGAACCCTTCGGTACGCTGTTGGCTAACTCCATTTTGAACAATACAAAAGTGCCTGCATCTAAATTGCCGCCCTTGGTGATGGTAAAATGATCTTTGTCGCCATTGGTGTAGGAGAGGTGTAGTTCATTTCCTTTTACCTCATAAGTGCCCCTTACGGCGGTCTTCCAATCTTCCTTGTTTAGTTGATCGGTAAAGGTCTTATCTTTGCGAAATAAAAAGACTTCATCCGTCCGGTTCATGCCACCACCCAAAGGGTTAATGCTCAGCCTCACCCCAGCATATACGCCCGCAAAATCGTCCGAAGACTTGCAGGAAATCGAAAATGAGATCAGGAATAAGCATAAGAGTTGGAGAATCAAAATACGAAACTGCTTCATAACATTGGGCTTAAGAGATGTTATTGTTGATAACAAATCCAATCGCTTTTGGTTGGCTACGCTTCATCATTGCGGCAAAAGGAGTAAGTAAACAGTGGTAAGGAACGTTTAAAACCATTTGTAAATTAAAATGTTAGGGTAAGGCATCCTTAAATACCTAGGTGCAGCTTTAATCCATTGAAGAAATTGTCTATTTTCATCAAATGAAATAGCTTTAACCCAATGAAAATTTTATGAACCCGAAAATAATAAAATTACTTTTAGGCGCTATCCTGTTTACGCTTAACGTCAGTGCTAAGACTTTCCGATTAACTTCCACTAGTTCAGCTAAACCTTTTAGCTTGCAGATCAACTGTACGCCAGAGGGTAAGGCCGCTTTTGTACAATATCAAGGCCAGCAGAGTTTTATGCCGCTACGTCTTAAAAAGTTCACTAAAAGTGTGTTAACCAATAGCAACCAGCAACCAGAAAGTTACCATTACCAATGGGACGAGTTGTTAAATGGTCAAATAAATGGCACTTATGCCATCACAGAACATGCTGGACGCATTACTGAGGCCTCTTATGTGCGTAACAGCGATGGAAAGCGGTTTAATCTAGTGGCTGCTAGTAAGAACGCTACCTTAGATCAGCGGCAACAATACCTCCTGCATGGGGTGCTCATTACCTTCACTTGGACCAGTATCGATGATCAGTTCAAGTTCAGCTATCCCGATGGGAAAATCATTACACCGCGTTACCTATCGTTAGATGCCCCCGATCAAGAACGTACCTGCTATATTAAGGACTATAACTTTGATGGTTATGATGATCTAGCGTTTTCACTGCCAGATGCTGGTATGGGTGTTTATCACACTTTTAATATTTGGCTGTATAATCCCGGCACTAAACGTTTTGAGCCTTTAAAGGAACCAACTGATGCCCGTGCCAAATGTTCTGGCCTTTGCGATGTTACCTTGAATCCAAGGCAAAAGCTAATTTACACCGCTTGCCGTGGCGGCGCACGTTGGTGGCAGGAGGTGTATCGTATGGGTAAAAATAACGAGTTGGTATGGCTACGTTCTGAAGAGAAAAAATAGGTTGAGGCGCTAAATGAGCTAACACTTTATGACCTCTTCTTAGTCATGATGTTTTTCAGTGACAATTCCTTTTCTTGCAGGGCGGTAATGAGCTCTATAATGCTTTGTACTTCGTAATGATCGGTATCCAGCCATTTGAAACTTCCTTGGGCATCTAACTCAATTCCGTGTTTCAAAAGCGGAGGAATTTGATAACTATTTACACTGAGCGCACAGGCATAGAAGTAAAAACTCTGACATAAAGCCGTAAGAAAATGTTGGTAGGCCAAAGAAATTTTAAGGTAGCTTTTCCGGCGCATGTAGTGCATATACGTCGGCGCATACCTTTCCGCCTGTTGGGCGTAGGTCTCATCATGAAAAATAGCTACTTCATCTAATCCATACCGAAGTAAAAAAGAAGTAAAGTAGTCAATAAGCAGTAGGCCAGATGCATGAGCATTTTTTACGATCGGATCATCCACATCTGCAAAGAAATCGAGGTCAGTGATAGGCTTCTCGTCGGGATCGTTAAATTCCGCAGCCATTAGCTTCAGCGATTTTTTGAAGGTCAGGAAATAGCAGAAATCAAAAATCTGACTGTAACTGTTGATGATAAAAACCCCCATGCCTTTGATGCAGGTATCCAACTCAAATGGGTCGCTAGCTTTGGTTGTTCTCATGGCGCTGTTTAGTTGATGGAAAATGCATTTGTATAAAGATAAGCATAATCTACATTTCCAATGGTCAGTTTAAGCCTAGCCTTTGCCTATATGATCGGGATCGAAGACCGCAAACCACTTTAAAACTAGCACCATGTTCCTTATTCCTTGCTTTTTGTTCCCTACTCTTTCCCCAAATACCAAACAGCCAACCAGCTAGCCAAATAAAATTAGAAAAACAAAAACGGTATCTTGTGGCTGGTTCAGCCCTGCTTTCGAAATAGCCCGATGTACAGTCGGGGCTAACATTGCTACCGATACATGTTTAATTCACAAAGGATTGTGTGTACAATTTGCACTTCCATTCCCGCATACGCAGACTGCTCCGCATAACTCGCAACCCGAAACTCCCTACCGTTAGTGAAGATACGATCGCACCTTTTCAACCAGATGCTCCACTTCAAAAGGTTTTGAGATATAATGTTCGGCACCACAATTCTTTTCAGATTTGGTATGCAAACCGTGGGTGGCCGATATGATAATGACTGGGATATGCGACATAGCAGGACTGTTTTTAATAGCCTTACAAATATCACGGCCATCTACATCGCCCAACATCACATCCAATAGAACAAGGTCCGGATGAAACGCCGCTATGGTGGCTATAACCTCGTTACCATTATCCAATTCGGCAATTTGATAACCTTCTACATCTAATATCATGGTAATCACCTCCCTCATATCTGGGTCGTCATCTACCACAAGTATTCTTTTTTCCTGAAATTTCATGTTTATGCTAAGGTCGGTAAACTACTTTTACAACACTATTAATCAGCATTTGTTTCTTTTATATTCGAAAGACAATAGTGTAATTAGAGTTGTTATATAATCAGTAAAGTTGAGTGACTATATTAACAAACTATCTTTCGGATATTTAAAATCTAAAAGGATATGATGTATTTGTTGCTAGGCCAGTTCTTCTGTATTATAATTTTTTTGCCCACTTATACTATTCATGGAAAAAAATATGAGCGCTACTATTAAGATTAATTTCTTCATTATAGTTATGGTTACAGTCACTGAGTACCAGTGTAGCCAGGATGGTTAATTTGGGCCATTATTGTTTCTTTCTGGCTCGTCATCTAAGATGCTGTTGGAAGTTAATTTTATTTGTAAAAATAATTGACTTTATACTTAGGCTTAAGTGAGCGCTGATGAAAACGAAAATTAAACCAGTTAGGGGCCGCTGTTTAAAATAAGAATGGTGATAGTTCTTTTGACAAAATCCATTGGCCATTTTTGACCTCAAAATAATAAACGGTAAGGTCTAATATTTCAGTTTTAGACGATGTCCTCATAGCCATTACTGCTTCATTTTCATCTTTTGAGAAAATCACACGGCTTATTTCGAGAGACCAATCGCTTCCTTTATAAATTATAGGCGCATTTTTAAGATAGGATACTATCTTTTTTGCTTTGATCAACTTTGTTTTTCTGACATCATCATCTTTATTCCTTGATAAATCCCAGTTAACTTTTTTAAATATTGAGTCTAATTTTCTTGAATAACTTACGGTTTTTAATTCATTGAGGCTGTTAAATATGGCATTATTTATAATTATTGATTTTGGAAGCTTTTTATCTCCATTATTTATACGAGCGTTTATGGATAGCACATAAAAGAGGCCAGGATCATGTTTTTTAAATTCTTGCGAATATATATTAGAAGTAAATAAGATAGATACAATCGTCAAAATAGCTCTCACCATATCTTTTGTTGAATAGATAAAATCTTGCTTCGCATTCCAAGCCTGTAACACCGCAATAGATTTTTCGAAATAATCTTCTAGTATCATAGTATGATTAGAATAGTTTGGTGGTAAGTTACACATCAAATAAAAATTATTTAAATCCATCATCCAATTACTACTATTGTTATAATTATGCTGCGCTATTGCGATGTTATAGTTAATATAAGCATGCAGGGTTTCATGTATAACTATAGCTGCAATTAATAGCTGCGAACTCCGCATGCATTCTTGCTTCTTTTCCTTATAGACCATTAAATAACTCGATTTTTCCCCGACATCAACTTATTGCCTTTTTTTCAATTTTTAATGTAAAATTGAGAGAAAATATTAACAAACTATTTTTCGGATATTTAAAATCTGAAAGTACTTTATGTATTTGTTTCCAGACCTTTTCTTCTGAATTAGATTTTTTGTCCATTTACTCCATTGACGTAAATGACTATTACAGCTATTATTAAGATTAATTTCTTCATTAGCATTAAATTTATGGACCCGTTTCTGGTTTCAGTCTTCCGCAGGGCGACTGAAATCTTATATTGAAGACCCAGATCTCCAGACCGAAATAACTCTCATCAATTTATCACATTTAAGACTAACAGCTAATTATAGGTTTCGTCTGCAACGTATTTTTAGACTATGTCTTCGGTTTAATTTAAAATTTAAGTGATCGCTGAAAAAGCGAACACTTAACATAGCGGGGGTTGATATTAGTTAATGATTGAAAAAACCTGCATGTCTTTCACTTTCCAAGCATTGTTGTCTCTTTCAAAGAGCCAAGCCATTCCCGAACCTGTCTGACTAGTATAAGAATAAAATTTAGCAATAGCTAATGCCTTTGTCCTATCTTTTGAGAAAAAGATAGGGGCAAAAATTAGTTCTTTTCTTTTTTCTTTATTAGTTGTCTTAAGATAAATAGGGTAGTCGCTAATTGAAGAAGTGTCTATGTTCTTTACAAAAGAAATCCACTCTTTATTATTCCAAGCACGATTGGAATTGGTATCTAATCCTCTTCCCCCGCCCGCAAAATCAAAACTAGAAAGGCTAGCCTTCCTTGTAGAAGGATATATATAAAACTTTTCTCCTTCCTCTTTTAGTTTATTGACGACACTCCGATGAATCTTAATTCTTTCATTATCAGTTTTAGTCTGGCAATTGCCATTTGTGATTGTCAAGCTTAATAACATCACAAGTAAATTTAATTTCAGCATCCCTTTTTCTTAGTTGAATTTACATCCCTTTTTGCTTCGCTTTTCAAATGGTTTTGAATCCTCGTTTTATTATTTGCATATTTTCTATAGGCTTTAGTATCGCTAAGCCCACCCCAGGCCAAGTCTTTGCAATAATCAAATAAAGATATGTTCGGATCTGGAGACTGAATTCCAGCTGAGATTGCGTACGCTTCTAATAAAAGGCTCATTTGGTCTACATATTTTTTAGCAATCTGTTCATGTTGTGCATCATTTTGGTCATAAAAAGGATTTCCATTTTTCTTAAATAGTAAATCGTTGGCTTCTACAAATTTTGAATAACCAGGATCAAATGTCATTGCCATACCGTATACAAAATATGCGTGCATGAGTTCATGAATCATAGTCCTAGCTACTGAAAGATTGGTTGCTTGGTTCAAATAAGGCTTATTAAATGTAATAAATACCATACCTTGAACAGCGGTAGTTTGCGCATTTGTTTCAATCGTGTCGCCGTTATAATTCGTTTGGTTATTTATGTTTCCTTCTCTTATCCCTACGTTCCAGTCACTAGATTGCGAAATTCTACCAATCATATCAGCTACGTTGTTTGAATTAGTACTTGTCGTAAAAATATTTTGGAATGCAGATATTATACTAGCATTACTTATAATGCCTTTACTTAATGTATCTAGGCATTTGCGAGCACTTGTGTCGATTCTAATTTCTTTTGGCGGACAAGCCGTTAACCCCGTAGTACCACCAATGCAGGTATTGCATTCGCTGCTCCAGTAGCTGCCGGCCGGGCATTGTGGTGCCTGCGGGTCGCAGTTGGTCTCGTCCATCTCCCCTCCAGGTACTTGGTTTTCACCGGGCGTATTCTCGTTATTGCCCCCCTGTCCAATGGTGGTGCAGGGCTGATAGCCGGGAGGAGTAGTCGGTGTGGTGCCCGCACCGGTGCCATCTCCGCCACCGCCATCGGAGCACTCGGGCTTAATGGTCTGCACCGTGGCATATCCTGCTCGGTCATCGCCGGTAAGGTAGCAGAAGTCTTCCGGTCCGTGCGTGCCAGAGGCACACCTATAGGGCAGCTGCTCATATACCACTACCCAAACACAGGTTTGGATGCCTCCCGATGAGTTGACTACGGTATTCCTTTTTTGCTGTGTGCTATTGGTGCTTGTCCCTGCACTGGGCAACTGGCCAATCTCCAGAAGGTGCTGGTCTTTCAGGTCTATGGCCATATGGGTGATGCGGCCCTCAAAATTTTCTATCTTGCCAAGGCTGTGGTTCCTCGCCCATCTTCTGGTAGGGGTGTAGGTGCTCAGGAAGGCCAGCACGGTAGTTCCCCTTTTGGTAATGGTAAGATTTCTGAACGTAACGGAGCTGGGCCTCAGTGGTGCAATGCTGAAGATGTAATTATACTGCCCATCGACCACCAACAATCTGGCACTGTCTACATTTACATGATATGTCGGTTGGCCACCATCTGCAACTGCATTGGCCCTTAGGTTTTCCGCAGCATTTTTTTGCGAACTTAACATTACCTCTTTAAGGTGGCCCAACGAGGCCAGGTTGACGTTCCTGGTAAAGCTGTCGAAAGAGATGCTTTGGATCCTTGGCCCTTTCAGGTAGCCCTCAATCATGGCCCGCTGTGCCGGGTTGATTTCTTCCGTGCCAGAACGGTCCTTTCTACAGGAAACTACGATGATGAGCAGTAGCACGGTCAGCACCTGCAGAATGGATTTACGAGCGTTAAATAAGAGGTTCATAGAGCGTTGAGTTAATTTAAAGTAAAGCTAAACTTTTTTCTGAATAGTACAACATCCTGCATCGTCTTTTAAGCATTGGGTTAAAAACTGCAAGACTACGATTAAACACTTCGGTGTCTTAATACACTCGTATACACGTCTCGCTATTCCCCCCGGATAACTTAAAATACATAAGCCATAACTCGTTCTCCTTGCTCTTTATTCCTTGCTCCTTACGCTTACCTCAAAAGTTGCTAATTACTCTGCAGCAGACTGGCTATACTTCTCGGCAAACTCTGTAGGCGTCATGTTAAACTGCGTTACAAAGCACTTGCTAAAATAAGAATGTGAGCTAAAACCCACCATATAACCAACCTCCGAAATGTTATATTCTTGCTCCAATAATAGTTTTGCAGCTATTTTTAACCGAATTAACCTAATAAATTCATTGGGTACGTGCCCAGTTTTGGCCTTGATCTTTTTGTAAAGGCTCGATCTGCTCATACCAATTTCTCTACTCAAATCTTCAACCGATAGCTGCGAATCTGCAATCCTAGCCTCAATGATTTGCGTAATCTTCTCCAAGAATTTCTTATCCCGGTTCCCACCAATTAAAATTTCGGTCCCTTCTAGTGGATTTTGAGCAAAACGTTTCTTTAGGTTAAGCTGAAGTTCTAGCAAATTTTTAACGACCAAAGACAGTGGCTTCCATTTAAAGGGTTTAGAGATGTAGGCGTCGGCGCCACTTTGCAAGCCCTGTATTTCGGCATCAGAGTTGGTTTTTGCGGTGAGCAGTACCACTGGCAAATGGCTATAATCAATGTCGTTTTTAATGTGTTTACAAAGCTCAACACCATCCATCACCGGCATCATCACATCAGAAATCACCAAATCCACTTGCTGCTTTTCTAAACGTTTCAGCGCTTCCTTTCCGTTCTTGGCTCTCAAAGTGTGGTACCCTTCTGTTATAAAACTTTTCGAAAGAAAATCAAGTAGGGCAGGGTCATCTTCTACCAACAAAATGGTCTGTTTGCCTTCCCGATCTTCCTGAAGTTCCTCTACTTCGCTAGCTTCATAACTTGCCACATGTTGGAATGGGATCAATACCGTAAATATCGTTTTCTTACCCTCTTCGCTCATCACCTTTAACTGCCCACCATGTTTTTCTGTTAATGATTTGGCCAAAGCCAGACCAATACCGGTACCACCCAAATTAGTATATTGATGTTCTTCTGAGGCAACTTTAAAGAATTTTTTAAAAATAGAGTCCAACTGTGCCTCGGGTATACCTATACCATCGTCCTCTACACTAATGGAAATCATTTCTTCGCCATTCTCAGTGGTGTGGGGCATGTTAATTTTTATTTCCAACTTCTTTCTGGCAAACTTAAAGGCATTGATGAGCAAATTGCTCAAAATCTTCATCAGCGCTTCGGGATCGGCAGCTAGCTCTAGCTTTTCCTGTGGGCTCACTACCGAAAACGTTAGGCCCCTTTTAATGGCAATGGGCGAAAATCGGTCACAAATGCTATTCACTAGATAGACCAATTCGATCGGCTCCAAATGGATTTCGAAAATATCACTCTCTATTCGTCTAAAATCTAGCAATTGGTTAACTAGTGTCAATAGCCGATCAGCATTCTCTTCCATCACCTGCAGCTGCGATAGGCTTTCCGGATCCTTTTCTTTCTTGGATAGCAATTTTTCTAACGGTGCAATGATCAGAGAAAGCGGCGTGCGTACTTCATGTGCCATCGCAGTGAAAAACTCTATTTTCTGTTTGTAAAAATCCTGCTCGTTTTTATTCTTCAATCGCTCCAGCTTCATTTCATTGCGCTTACGCTCCCTTTCATATACCGTTTTGCGCAGCCAAAGTGCGGCGGCAAGCACAAAAATAAAGTATAGCGCATAAGCCCAATTGCTACGATAAAACGGCGGTAAAATTTGAATTTGAAGGCTCGCAGTTGCTCCCAAGTCAGTCCCCATCTCGTCAATAACCTTCACCTTGAACTGGTACTCGCCAGCGGGCAAATTGGTATAGGTGGCTTTACGTTGGCTTCCTACGTTATTCCAGCCCTTATCAAAACCCTCCATCTTAAAGGCATATTGTAGTTTGTGCGGCGCAACAAAACTTAGCGAGGCATACTCAATGCTCAACACCGACTGGCTATGGTGCAATACTAGCTTATCGGTATAATTAATAGCCCGTTTTAATGGGCTGTCCTTGTCATTAATAATTAAATCCTTGTTAAAGAGTTGAAAATTGGTGAAGGATATGTTGGTGGTAGGTTGACTACTTTGTATTTGATCAGGGTAAAATGCATTGAAGCCATTGATACCCCCAAAATACAATTTACCGGTGCTATCCATGTAATAAGCCTTGTAGTTATATTGTTGGCTCTGTAAATTGTCCCATTTTCCAAAAACACGCTTGGCCTTCGTTTTAGGATCAAACTCGAAAATGCCATTGTTGGTAGAGAACCACATTTTGCCATGGTTATCTTTAATAATCCCATAAACCACAGCACTTTTCATCCAACTTTCATCGGTAAATACCTTAAAGGTTCCCGTTTTTTTATTGAAGATATTTAGCCCGCCACCATCAGTGCCCAACCATAAATTGCCGTCACCATCATCTAAAATGCAGATGACCTTGTTAGCGCTGATGTCTCCGGCTTTTTTAGTGTTTGCATATTGGGTAAGCCGATGGTCGGGATCCATTCTGATTAAGCCATTATCGTAAGTGGCAATCCAAATCACCATATCCTCATCCTGATACACCTGATAAATACAGCTCTTCTCTAGGTTTTTACCCTTAATCCTGATAAAGCGGTCTTGCTGCTGGTCGTACAAGTTCAATCCTGCAATGGTAGATACCCATATTCTCCCTTGCCTATCTTCATCAATGGCGTAAACACTATTATCGCTTAGGGTATGTGGGTCGTTCGGATTACTCTTATATCTTTTAATCTTTCCAGTGCTCGGATTCAAAATATTTAGCCCACCCGTGTACATACCAATCCAGATGCGCTGTGACCGGTCTTGGTAAAGGGCATGGATGTTATGGTACGACAGCGTATCTTGCGATGCCGAGAAAGGAAACTTTTTAAAACTTTGGTCTGCCGAGTTAAAAAAATTCAGTCCACCGTCTTCGGTACCCACCCATAATTGTCCGGGTTTGGTTTCTAGAAAGGCACTTACCGCATTGCCATAAAGTGATTTTTTAACACCAGAAGGATAGTAAAATTCAAAGCCAGAACTACTCTCATGGTAATAATTTAAACCACCAAAATAAGTGCCTACCCAAATGCCACCTTCCTTGTCTTTAAATACATTATAAACGGCGTCGTCGTTAATGCTAAAAGGGTCGTTGTTTTTGTTTTGATAAACGGTGAACGTATTGCGCTTCCGATCCAAGATGTTAAGTCCTTTTTCCGTTCCCAAGTAAATAAGGCCTGGCTTAGGCTCATAGATTGCCCTAACAATGTTATCACTGATCGAGTTGCCTGCCGATTTTTGAAAGAGGGTAAAACGATTGGTCCGATGATTCCATAGATTAAGTCCACCAGCCATCGTTCCGATCCAAATATCGCCATTGCTATCTTTATAAAGATCTAAGATCACATTGCTCGAGATGCGGTTTTCTAAAGCATTGGCTCCATAATGCACTAGGTGATGATTACGTGGATTAAGCACATCTATGCCATTGCCATAAGTCCCTATCCAAATATGGCCAGCGTTATCCTCTATCAGCTTGGAAACCTCATTCGAAGAAATTTTAATTTTCGAGTGCGTGGCATACTGTACCAGCTTCTTTGTTTTTGGTGTATACCTATAAACTCCTTTGTCTTTCGTGGCAATCCATACATCTCCATTTTTTGACCGCATCATATCGTTGATGAAACTATTTTGAAGTGGCTGAAAAAGCTTGAATTTTTCTGTAGATAGATCAAAAACATAGATGCCTTCATCGGTACCTATCCAAAAAGTATGCGCATCATATTTAAATATTTTGCGGATAAAATTATTGCCCAAAGTCCCTTCAACACCTTTTTGGTGCTGAAAGGACTTAAATGTATAGCCATCAAACCTGCTCAGACCGTACTTGGTTCCAAACCACATGTAGCCTTGTTCATCTTGTGCTATGTCCCAAATGGTATTGGCACACAGCCCGTCGGTAACTGTATAATGCCTGAAGAAGATTTTTTGGGCATAAAGCGACCATGATCCAAAAAAGAGAAATAAAAATAGCGCAGCAAGCCACCCGCCAATTTTGCTATGCTTCATACATGGTTGCTTTCGTACGATCCAACTTGGGCTATCGGTCGTTATTTAATGTTATTTAGTTTTTTAATCAAATCTACCTCTTCTTTTTTATATGGGCTGCCATCTTTTCTAAAAACTTCATGGAACCATTCCTTAGGTTCGCCACCATTTTTCATTGGGGTATCCCAAGCATATTTGGTGTTCGATTTTCCATCAACCAAGCCCCAGTTGATAGCGCCAATATGCTCCTTTTTTAGCATCGGCATAATGTTTTCGAAACGGCTGCCACGAGTTCTGGCCATGTATTCTGTACAGATCAAAGGTCGCCCGTGTGAGCGCAACATCTCTATCACCCTTTTGTGCCATTGGGGTTCTTCATAGTCATGATAGGTGATGATATCTGAATTTAAAGCTTGAAACGCATTCAGCTCCTTGTAGTCCCAGGCCCAAAGCCCTGCACTAATGGGCTGTGTTGGCGCCACCGCTCTTGCCCAAGTGAAAACACTTTTGAGTAAGGGATAGGAACTGGTCAGTTTGCCAGAGTTTCCAGGTTCATTGTATAGGTCCCATAGTAAAATACGTTTGTCGGTTTTAAAATGGTTCATGATATCTTTAACATACTTTTCTAAGGCCGGAAAATTACTTGCGTCTTTAGAATCTGGGTCTCCAGGGTCCTGTACCCAGCCCGAGTTGTGGATGCCCGGTTGAGGTGCCGGCTGTTTGCCAATTTTACCTTGCTTATTCCAACAATCATCAAAAAAAACTAGAATGGTTTTGATGCGATGCTTATCTGCAATCTGCAAGTATTGGTCTATTCTTTTCTTAAAGCCTTCAGCATCTTGCTTCCAAGCTAAACTATGTAGGTAAACTCTCATGGTGTTAAAGCCAATGCCAGCGGCCCAACCCAATTCTTTGTCTATGGTAGCCGGATCAAAGGTACCTGCTTGCCACATTTCCAATTGATTAATGGCGGTGCTGGGTAAAAAATCAGCACCATTGATCCATGCATGTTGTTGATACCAAGTATTTGCCTTCTCTATAGACCAAACTTCACCAACTATAGGCGTGTTTTCTTGCGCTTTGGTATTGATATTAATTACTGTGAAAAACAGTAAGAGATAGTTGAAATATTTATTCATCATTTTAATGTTATCAGGTGATTCGGGCTCGACCGATTATTTCTTCAATTTTTGGGATGGGATAGCAAGTTCGGTACCTGCTTTTACTGGCATTCCAAAATATGGAGAGCCATCTACATTCCAAGTGAATTTCTGTGCTCTTGGCGATCTGTCCGACCCACAGCCTTGGCCAGGGGCCGAGTTGGCATGGTACAATATCCAATCTTCTTTGCCGTCTGGAGATTTAAAAAAGGAATTATGCCCCGGTGCGTAAACACCGTTAGCTTTATCCTGTTTAAATACCGGTTGTTGGCTCTTTTCCCATGAAGAGGCCTGTAGTAAATCGGTTCCTTTCAAGGTCAGCATTCCCAAGGCATAAAAATCCGTCCAACAGCCACTCGCAGAGTAGATCAGGAATGCTTTTCCTTTATTTGTTAGGAATTGCGGCCCTTCATTTACGCTCACATGTGGTGGGTTTCCCGGGTCATTTAAGTCGCCATGTTTTTCCCACTCCAACTCAGGGCTAGAAATTTTATGGCGCTTTCCCGAAATGGTCCAAGGATTCTTCATTTTCGCAATGTAGATGTCCTGCTGTTTGTTGACATCACCTTCCCAACCAGCCCACACCATATACAATTGATTATTGTGTTTAAATACCGATCCGTCGATCGCCCATTTATTGGTCTCATCAGCTACTTTGCCTTTAAATTCCCATTTTCCCTGTAAGGGGTCGCGTGCTTTATTCTCTAACACGTACATTCTATGATTCTTGTTTTGGCCGTCATCTGCCGCAAAATAAACATACCATTTGCCGTCAATAAAATGGATTTCCGGCGCCCAAAGTTCCTTGGAGTAGGGGGTGCCACTAGGTGGAACAAAAATGGTCTTTTTGGCTGCGGTTTTCAGATCCGCTAGACTCTTAGTTTTCCAGATCACTATTTTATTCTGCATGGTATGCGTATAATAATAAAAACCATCTTTATAGATACTCCACGGATCTGCGCCAGAAGGTAGTAGGGGATTGGTGAACGTCTGGGCTATAGCGGTGTACGCCATCAAACTGAACACCAAAGCCGCAAAAGTTATTTTTAAGTTAAGTCTCATCGCTATTTTTCTCCAGAAGGTAAACTAATATTTAGTCCAGTAGCTACAGGAGCACCAAAGTCCGGACTTCCATCTGTTTTAAAGGTGAATTTTTGCATGCGTATATTCCGCTGTCCCCCACATCCTTGGTTCGTTGCCGAATTGGCATGGTAAATCAACCAATACTCTTTGCCATCTGGCGATTTGAAGAAAGAATTGTGTCCAGGACCAAAGGCATTGCTTTGGGGAGATTTGGTAAATACGGGCTGGCTAGACTTTGTCCAATCTGCCTTTACCAAGGGGTTGCCGCCAGCTTTTAGAGCCAATTGCCCCAAGGCATAATCGTCGGTACCGCAGTAGCTTGCAGAGTAAATAATGAAGGTCTGGTTGCTGGGCGATTGCAATGCCTGCGGACCTTCGTTAACCCCAAATCCATTTTTTTCCCAAGTCAACTCCGGTGTTGTCAATAGGGTAGCGTTACCTTCTATCGTGTACGGATTGCTCATCTTTGCAATGTAGATGTTTTGGGTTAGGTTTTGATTGGTCACATCAGGTCTACCGCACCACAAGAAATACCTTTGGCCATTCAGTTCCAAAACGGAACCATCAATTGCCCAGAAATTGGTATCGGAACTAAATATGCGGCCTTTATCTACCCAAGTTCCCGTAGTAGGGTCGGCGCTGCTATTTTCCAATACCCAAGTTCTCTGGCTAATATCGCTGCCGTTACCAGCGGTATAATAGATATACCATTTACCATCTAAGTAAAAGAGTTCTGGCGCCCATACGTTGTTAGCATTTTGTGAACCAGGCGTAGGGGTGTATACTGTTTTGGGTACTGCCGTTGCCAATTTAGACATGGCCGTTGTGCTCCACAGGTTAATAGATACGCCATTCGTCTGCAGGTAATAGTATACGCCATCTTTTTGGTACACAGAGGGGTCGGCGCCACTCATCAGCGGATTGGAAAAGGTAGCGCTGGTGGTGGGTGGGTTAGTGGTGTCAATCGGTGTAGGGCTATTCGACTTTCCGCAAGCTAGTGCGGTAGTCATGATTATCCCAAAACATGCGGCTATTAAACGGCTACGGGTTGGCTTTCTATGGTTCATAACAAGGAAATTTAAAGTTTAGCGACGGTAAAGTCGCTAAACTTCGATTAATACTCAGGGTTTTGTTTCAAATTCGGATTCAGGTCAATATCACTTTGTGGAATTGGATAATATTCATGCTTACCGGCAATGAATCCGTTAAAGTCTGCATCTCTGGTGGCCAAACCTTTGCCCAGATCGCCCCAACGTAGCAAATCTGCCCAGCGCCAGCCTTCGCCCGCCAGTTCGGTAATGCGCTCATGTTTCAACTGTGTTAAAAACTGGTCTTTATTTAAGCCTGGTTTGGCAACTGTTAAAGTGGCTAGGCCAGCTCTTCTCCTTACGCGGTCTACAAAAGGGTAGGCCTCTGCAGTCCTATTTAGCCCATTTAAACACTCCGCATACATTAAAAGTACGTCTGCGTAACGAATCAAACGGTAATTGTTGGGCGAACGGAAACCTTCTTCATTTTTCCAGTGGTCGTTCAGTAACTTACGGAACCAAACGCCATTCGCGTCAGGGCCATTACCATACCTACTTTGGAAAGTTTTTCCATAAACCATCGTAGCGGTTGGCCCTGCCGGATCGGCATTGTTAAAGATAAACGAGGCAGCTAGCCTTGGGTCTTGCTGGTTGGTAACGGTTCTTTCCTGCAGAAACTCGTCGATCAACCATCTTCTTGCCCCACCATCAGAAAAACCTACCCCCGGTGGTGCAAAAAACTGCGCAATCGAAGTTCCCGTGTTGTTTATTCTTCCTTCGTCAACATCGTCATCGGTACTTTCAGATTGGTTTTCACTAAACTGTATTTCAAAAACAGATTCTATGTTGTTTTCTTTGCTGATGATAAAGTTATCTCTATAATCGGCAGTAAGATTGTAGGTTGTTGCTCCAGCGCCAGTAACCAGATAGGCAAAGGCATCCAACGCTTGTTGATAGAGGTTCTGTTGCAGGTAGGTCTTACCTAAAAGCGCATAGGCTGCACCTTTGGTTGCCCTTCCCAAATCAGTAGCACCGTAATTCGTAGGCAAATCCGGAATAGCTTCTGTCAGGTCTTTGGCCACTTGTGCATAAGCTTGTTGTGTGGTGGCGTTTGCCGGTACATCTTTAGGCTGCGATGGGACGAGCATTAAGGGCGGGCGACCATAATACAAGGTCAAATTAAAGTAGAACAATCCTCTCAAAAACTTAGCTTCAGCAATAATTCGCTTTTTCAGGTTTTCATCCATGTTAATCTGGGGTACGTTGGCAATTACCTGGTTAGCCCTAAAAACGCCCACATATAAGGTAGACCAAGTTTGTGCGGTTAGGCCATCATTGTAATTGGTTTGGTTAAAACGCATCAAGTTGTTCAGTCCGCCATCGCCACCAGAACCAAAACCTTCATCAGATTTTAGGATGCCGTGGTAGAACATCCAGCGTGAATATAAACTTGCGGTACGATAAAATGTGCTATACACCGCATTGATTCCCTTAGTAGCATCCTCGCCTGTTTTCCAGAAACTTGCAATGGTAGGCGCATTCGGATTAACCTCATCAAAATCTCTCTTACAGCCTGCCAGCACAATCAGTGTGGCGGTAATAATGAATATATACTTTTTCATGTTTTTTAATTATTTAGAATCCTACACTTAAACCAAATGAAATGATCCTTGATGAAGGATAGTTCCCATTATCAACCCCTGGTTCCAAATTGGCATTGGCACCCACTACATCCGGATCTAGGCCGCTATACTTGGTAATGGTAAATAAGTTTTGTCCACTTACATAAAGCCTTGCGTTGGCAATATTGGCCTTTGAGATGAATTTGGTCGGTAAGCTGTAGCCTAACTCAACATTCCGTAGCCTTAAGAAAGAACCGTCCTCTATCCAACGGTCGCTATTTCCTCTTGCATTTTCGTTGATTCCCCTGTCGTTGGCCGCAAATTGATAGCCCAGTCTAGGGTAGGTGGTGTTGGTATTCGTTGGGGTCCATGCGCTAATTTCCCTTCTATAGTTCGAGTTACCATAGCTGTCTAGGTCTCGGCGCACATCATTGTACAATTTGTGCCCAAAAGCACCGTAGAGTTGTACCGAAAGACTAAACTGATGTAGCCTTGAGTTGAACTGTAGGCCAGAAGTAAATTTAGGGAATGGGGAGCCTGCAAATACACGGTCCTTATCATTAATATCGTCATTAGTACCGCCGTTAATTGTATTCACATAACGGATATCACCAGGTTTGGCATAGGCGCTCTGCGCTTTGTGTGCATTAATTTCCTGTTGGTTCTGGAAAATACCATCGGTTTTCAAAACGTAGTATTCGCCAATAGCACGGCCCACCTGAGTTCTGGTATTGCCAGATTGGATATAGTTTTTCGGTAATCCAGTTTCTAGATCAATTCCTAGATTTCCGAGTTCCAGCACTTTATTTCTAATGATACTTACGTTTGCCGCTACATCCCATTTAAATGCCGATGTAGATTGCGGGCGGTAGCCTAGGTTAAGCTCTATACCTTTGTTTTGGATGGAGCCAATGTTTACAATAGGGTCGCCCTGCAGGTTGCCTAAGTAGCCTGGAAGTGGCTGCCCCAATAATACATCTTCAGATACTGATCTAAATACATCTAAATTAACCGTCAGCTGGTTTTTAAAAAGCGATGCATCAAAGCCCAAGTTGGTGGTTTTTTTCTTTTCCCAACGTAGATCACCAGAAGCCAGTTTTGCCTGTATGGCGCCTGGATAGGTGGTCTGACCGCTGCCCAAAACCACGTCAGGTGCCTGGTTCAAGAAGCCAATATATTGATATGCCCCTAACGTATTCACACCTAATACACCGTAAGATCCCCTTAATTTTAAGTCGTTTATCCAGTTAACCTTAAAAAAATCCTCTTTCGAAATTCTCCAAGCTAAGGCAGCAGAAGGAAAATAGCCGGTTCTGTATTGCGGCGAGAAACGAGAGTCTTTGTCTGCACGGAACGTAAATGTAGCTAAATACTTGTCTTCAAAAGTATAGTTCAATCGGCCTAAATATGAATCTAATAAATGTTTGTAAAGTGTTCCTGATGATGTACGCCCATCACCAGCGGTAGAGGTGAGTGTGTTAAAGTATTGTCCGCCAAACTGGGCCAACTTGATCCCGCTACCGAAGGTATTATCCGTTTGGGTAGTTTGTTGGGTATAGCCCACCACACCATTAATGCTATGTTTGCCAATGGTATAGTTGTAATTAAGCGTATGTTCTAAAAGGTAGCTCAGAAACTGTGAGCGGTTATCGCTTAGCTGACTAAAATCTGGCGATTGGTTTTGGTACCAAGAACCGTCTTTCCTGATCGATTTACTTTTGTCGAAGCTTGTTTCTAAACCAGCATTAAACTTATAGTTTAAGCCATCTAAAATTCTGAAATCAACGTAGGCATTTCCCAAAAGCTTGGCAAAGTTAGACTTCACCGAGGTGATGTTAGCTATCGCCACCTGATTGCGGGAAAAGGTATTGATGCTGGCATTAGAACCATAGCCCCAGCCGCCGGGATTATTAGTGCTGATCAAGCTATTGTCGCTTACCGGGATCACAGGTGCCATACTGAACATATCGTACCAAGGGTTTCCAGCGAAGGCACCGCCCTGAAATGGAGACTTGGCCGTTGAAGAGGAAATAGCTATGTTTTCCCCAAACTTAAACCGCCCACGGGTAGTTTCGGTATTCACCCTAAAGGATGCCCGCTCAAAGCTGCGTCCAATCAGTACACCTTTATCTTTAAAATAACCGCCAGATACCAGGTATTTGGAGTTGTTACCACCGCCAGATACGCTTACATTGTAATCCTGTATCGCTCCAGTACTTAAAGTTTCGTCTACCCAGTTGGTATTTGTAACTCCGTTATAGTTGGCTATGCCAGGTTGTATGGCCATGCCAGATGCCTGGTAGGCACGGGCATTAATGGCTACATATTCCGCCGCATCCATCATGTCGTAGGTTTTTGGTACTTTCGAAACGCTGTACCTCGAGGTCACACTAATTTTGGCCGGGCCTTCTTTTCCTTGCTTGGTCGTAATCAAGATCACCCCATTGCCCGCTCTCGACCCATAGATGGCCGCTGCCGAAGCATCCTTAAGGATTTGTACGTTTTCGATGTCGTTAGGGCTAATGGTTGTATTAGGGTCAGCAATCATACCATCAATTACATAAAGCGGACTAGCATTGCCAAAGGTGGCCAAGCCTCTAATATTTACCACGGCTTCCTGTCCAGGGGCACCACCATTCCTTACGGCTACGCCAGGACTTTGGCCCTGTAGTGCTTCTGGTAAAGATCTCGAGACCAGCTTTTCGGTATTGCCGGTATTCACCGAACTAGCTGCACCAGTTAGGTCTTTTTTTCTGATGGTCTGGTAGCCAATTACCACCACTTCATTCAGGTCGTCGCTTGCCGATGTTAAAGTCACATCAATTACCGTAGCGCTCCCTACTTTAATTTCCTTGGTGGCATAACCTATATAGGAAAAAACCAAGGTGGCATTTTGTGGAGCAGATAGGCGGTAACGACCATCGGTATCTGTAACGGCCGTTCTGTTGGTACCTTTAATACTTACAGAAACACCAACAAGGGGTGCATTGTCATCGCCTTTAACGGTACCGCTCAGCTGTATGTCTTGCTGCGCCTTAACCACCATTGACAGGGATAGGGACTCATTTTTAGTGCCATAAGCATATCCAGGCGTTGTAAGCGCTGCCACCATCAGCGGCAAGGCTATTACACCTTTCAGCTTATGCACTTGTTGTACATAAAGTAAATCAAGTAAATTTCTTTTTTTCATAACGTTTACATTTGGTTTTGGAGAAATGTTGGTACAAGGTGGCCGTGTGTAGACAAACTGCCCATCAGCATAAGGTTGCTTTTGTTCATAATTGAGAATAGGTTTATATTTTGGTAATGCTTGTCAAATCTCGGTTCGGTTTGACAAGAACAATGTTAGGGCTTTACCTTAGCTATGGATATAAAATTTGTTGCAAATGCTATAAAAAATGTGGAAATATTGCCGTAAAGCGTAAAAGAAGCTTGATCGTTGGATTAAAGCGGCAGGTTAGGTAGATGATAAGTTATCGCCAATACCAATCAGCAAAGCTTAAAAGCAAATCTATAAACAGGTATGCTTCAACCCAACTTTAACGTTTTAAACAGGTAAACGATAAGTATTAAATAAGCCTGCCCAGGTCATCATCGTTCATCATCCATCCATAGCTTATTACAATAGCTATCGGATGGGGATCCTAATTCTTTATTCCTTGTTCGTTACGCTTTGCTCGCCATAACCCTCAATTCACAACCCACATCTCCGTTCTCTACGTAAAAGATACGATCTCGGGCATTGAAGCCAGTGTTTCATTCATGGCGATCAGCTTATCCTTTTTTCCCGAAACACGGAATACGGCGGTAAGTTGGTCTTCCTCTTTACCCACCTCAATTCTTTCAATTAGGAGGCCAATTTGCTGAAGGGTCGACTGCAGTAGGTTAATCTGATCAAATTCCCCGCTTCTGAACTTGATGCTTAATAGCTTTTCTTTCTGAAGACCGGCAATGAGCTTTTCAATTCTGGTAACTAATAAGAGCATAGCCAGTGTAATCAGAGTCAATGCCAGGGCCAAAGCATGATAGCCGATCCCTGTGGTCATTCCAATCGCAGCAGAGGTCCAGATCACCGCAGCGGTAGTCAGGCCTCTTACCGAGATCCTGTCCTTAAAGATCACACCAGCCCCGATAAAGCCAATTCCAGTAATGATGTTGGCAGAAATCCTATCATCGGTACCCACCCCGTGACGAGAGACAATGGTGAAAATGGTAGAGCCAAGGGAAATGAGGATAATCGTCCGGAAGCCCGCAGACTTGCTGCGATACTCCCTTTCAAAGCCGATGATACCTCCACAGATCATCGATACGAGCATCGCTACCATGTCCTGCAGTTCAATTGTAAAATCCATCGAGTATTCTTTTTCTGTTCAACGGTACATCAGGTAGTTTTGTTTGGCCCTGTATCTTATTTTTCTTTTGGTCGGTATTATTCACCAATCGATAAAAGCTGAAAGACTAAAGTTTAAAAAAGTAAACAACCATTTTCCTTGCTCCTTATTCTTTGCTCTTTGTTCTGTACGCTTGCAACCCAAACAACTAAACAACCAAAAAACCAAAAATCATTTTATGGAAAGTCACAACTTTTGGCGTCTTTATCAAAAAGAAAAAGATGAAAAAAAGCGTTACCCTACATCTACCTAAGCCTTGCGAGCAATCCTGGGATGAAATGAATCAAACTGCTAAAGGCAAATTCTGCAGCCATTGCAGTACCGAAGTGATCGATTTCAGTAAAATGAGCACTGCCCAACTACAAGCTTATTTTCAAACAGCGCCATCAAAAGTATGCGGGCGCATAGATCCACTCCAGTTACGGCAATTAAATCAAGATTTCGGAAGGCAGCAAACTCCAGATGGCTATCGTTTACCATTCATCATGATGTCTTTCTTAGCGCTGTTCACTACCACTAGGGCAGCTGCGTTCAATACACAACCACGCATCCACAACGAATTTCAATTAAATAAAGATTTAGCATTGGCAGCAGCCTGTCATGCGCAACAATCCTCGGCAAATACCTTCGTCGTTAAAGGGCAAGTAAAAGCCGAAAGGGGAGCAGCGCCATTGGAGGGCGTATTAATCAGTATCCCTAAATTAAATCTGCGTACAGCTACAGACCGTAATGGTAAATTTGAGTTTTCAATAAATGGTGCGGCCGGGCAAACCATCAATTTGCTCATCGTACACTTAGGTTACCAAAGTAAGGAACTAGCTGTCGTTCTCGGCCAAACACCAAAATCAATTCAAATTATCTTAGCACAAGAGCAGTTTTTAATGGGAGAGGTAACTATCATGCCGTTAAATAAAAAGACTCATAGCTTAACCTTGGATACTCCTAAAACACCAGAAATTAAAGCCATGCTTCTCGGTGGCATAATTGTTAGTAGGCAGCCATTTTCTTTTTTCCGCCGTGCGGTTTATAAAGTAGGCAGTTGGTTCAGATAAATCATAACATAATATCAAAACTAATAACCAGATGATCCTTGCTCTCAACCTCTAGCTCGCATGTAACTACATGAGCTACCCAAACAACCAAAAAAACAAAAATCATTTTGTAACGATAGTCCTGGCCGCTAATGTCACTTTTCTGCTCCCTAGTCTTTGTTCTTTGCTCCTTATTCTTTGCTCTTTTCTCTTTGTTTTATCCGCTCGCAAACCAAACAACTAAACAACCAAAAAACCAAAAATCATTTTGTAACAATAGTCCTGGCCGCTAATGTCACTTTTCTGCTCCCTAGTCTTTGTTCTTTGCTCCTTATTCTTTGCTCTTTGTTTTATCCGCTCGTAACACGTAACCCACAACTCATCTCTACTCCTTCAATACTGGAATTTTAATAAAGCTATCCGTATACCATTTAACCACTAAGGGCGCTTTTGCATCTGCGATGGTTTCAGTACGCACTAGTTTTCCAGTTCCGTAATTCAGTTCTGAGAATGGATTTTTATTGACGTTTAAAACAATGGCAAGTTTGCTGCCTTGCTGCAGTTGTTTGCTCACCAAATGGGTGCGGTCAAATTTGATCGTTGTTTTCCGGTGGGGTGTCAATAATTTCCTACGGGTCATATCATCGGCATAACTCGCCCTACCAATGTAGTATGATAAATGGAAATATTGCCCATTTGGCAACACCTCGTATAAGGTCACCCCAATGTCCACATCTTTCTTATTGATCTCTAAATTAATTTCGCCTAGAAAAGAACCATTCAATAATACCGCTTCTTTTAGTAGCTCGCTCATAAAAACGTACCCATTCTCGCCAATAATGTTTTCACGAATAATGGGGTCGGGGTAATAGTCGTTATTGCTGCTGCTGCGATCGCTAAAGTCTACTTCTTGTTGCAAATAGGTCGTGTTTTTAGGTTTGTTTTCACTCAACAAATAGGTCTTGCCATTCGTATCTGCACTCAGGTAAAATTTAAAATAATCATTAGGCATCCGCGCTATTGAAGCGGCACTTCGCCACTGGTCGGTACCCATTACCTGATAGTTGATCCGATCCTTTAGAAAGGAAGGTTTCGCTGCATCTTTCAAGATATAATCTAGCCATTGGTAGGTATAGTCCTTCATGGGGAACAAGGCTTTTTTGCTAATGGTATAGCCGTTAATTGTCTCCTCGCCACCTAGCTGTGTGCCAAAATGCCCATACGGACCAATTACCAAATAAACAGGGGTTTTCGGATGGTATTTCTGGAGCTCGCGCAGGTAATAAAGACTCGAATTTTGCGAATCGTTGTAGTAGCCATCAAAGGCAAGCACGGGGATGTTAATTTGTGCGAAGTCTTTCCCATATGGAGCCATATCCTGCCAATAGCGATCAAAATCCGGATGTGCTATCCAGCGCTGAAAAAGTCGATTAGGTGTACCGTCTATACTATCCATTTTTTGATAGGCGGCACCTGTTTTCCACCATTTAAACATCATGTTCCTAAACCGCTTACGGTCATCGCCCGTATCATTGTCCAAATAGCGGTTATTGCCCACATAGAAAGACCATTCGTAGTTAGGATTAATAAAAATGTTGTTTTCCATAGGCAGGCCCATGCCTGGTCTATTGGCTACGTAAGGTACAATGGTTTTTAAGGCCGGGTGTAGTTTTTTAGCCGCCGCCCACTGCGTAAAGCCATTATAGCTGCCGCCGTACATGCCCACCTTTCCATTACACCAAGCTTGTTTGCTGATCCAATCAATAACGTCATAAGCATCATCACCATCCTTTTCATAAGGATAAATTTCGCTAGTGCTAAAGCGTTTGCCCCTGGTATAGGCTATTACGCCGACGTAGCCACGGTCAACCGCTTCCCTCAGCGACTGTAGGTCGCGGCCATGATCCCTTACATAAATCGTAAACTGTAACACCACAGGTTTGGGCGTACGGTCTCCCTTTTGGCGCAGCACCATGGCCGAGATTTCAGCACCATCATGGGTGCGGATCATGGCACTATCCTGTACATCGTATGGCCCTAACGCTTCCTGTTGCCGGCCCCAAGCCGTTTGCTGCCCATAGGCTGTAGGAACTGCTAAGATGCTCATTAACAAAAAGAGAAGGTGTTTGCACGGCATATCAGTTGTTTAAGTTTATATTACAAGCGCGCGCTGGTGTAACAACCATCTTTTAGTCTATACGGACCCATCGCCTTTATAAACCTAGACGCCTAAATCGCATTCATGTTGCATGGCGGTTAAAGCTATCAGCTGTAGGGTGAAGAAGAAAGGTCAAGGAGAAAAGGACTGAGACAGAGCGTAGAGAAATAAATGTGTCATAGCGTTTAACAACAAGTGAAAGCTAAAAGGTACCAAAAAGTTATTCATGACCTTCACTACGTGCAATAGTTGGTTTCGCTGGTTTTTTTGTTTTCTGTCAAGACAATGTACTACCACTCAGTAAATCAGACCTTAGAGGATAAAAGCAGCCTACTCTGGGGTGCTAGGCTATCGCTCAACATCTTCCTTAAATACAAAGCGCCACACCGCTATCACTACTTTGTCCTTGGGGTATCTCCCCAAAAAATGAACTCTTTGGACGAGATGAGCAAATACAGCTATAAAAAGACTACAACCAAACCCATTGCCCCCGATCCCAATGCACCGGCAGGCCAAACTCAAGCCGTCGCCAAGGAAGAGCCTGGCAACGCATACGAAGGCAGCTACAGGGCAGGGGCAGGCTTGGAAGTCTTCGCAGAGGGCTACAGCGTACCTTGGGTCAATGCCTACGCACCGGGCTTCTACCTTAAGTTTAACTACACCTACAGTAAATATCGCATCAACACCAATCAAGTTGGCTTCTACCTTGGCCTGATGTGGAATGTCCAGAACAATGACAAAAATGCCAAGAATCTGCTCACAATCATTCCCTATGCTGGATGGAGCAACCTCAATGAACAGTATAATGACCTCAACAAGACTGATAAAGTTCCCCTTCACAGCCTATTCAATACAGGACTAAAGATAGGGATACCCATCAACCTCGGCAAGTAGAGACTTCATCATACCTATCTGTAAACTTGATATAGCGCTGTTATCTTTTGGACATTATTGCGCTATCTCGTTTTTGTTTTCATTGTTATTTCCCAGCATTTGAAGGGTGCGTTCGTCACATTTACCATCAAAGTATTTGGTAATCAACTGCGAAAAAATCGGACTAGTTTCCTTGATCAATGAAAATAAGGTAAGGAAGGAGCGGAGTTTGAGGTCGTCCGGTGATCCGAAGATTTCACGGGCTGTCTTTCCCTGTAAGTCTTCCAATACTTTGCAGATCCTGACAAGGTTTGCCTAAAAAGGGATGATGCAAGAAGTTGGTGGCTTCTTCAAGATCCCTTATACCATAATACTCGGCTGTCTCACTCCTGCCCAAACCTTTCAATTGCGGAAAGATATACCACATCCAGTGTGATGCCTTTTGGCCAGACCTAATTTCCTTAAGCGCACTGGCATAATCGTTTTGCTGAGCTGCTATGAACCTATTTAGATTTGTTTCCATGCAATGTGCCGTTTTAATGGAATAAACGTAATGGATCTGTAAAAGGTTTTGCCCTGTAATGGTGGCAAGCCCTAGTAGGTAGGTGCAGCGTCATCATCCCCTCCAATTGTATCGGAGCAGGCTGCACGTGCTGCTATTCTCTCACAACCCGTCTCCTTATTCCTTGTTCTGTACGCTAGTAACCCAACCAAAAAACAATCAGAAAAAAACAACAAACTACACCATAGAAAACAAAGTCAATGCCCTCTGGCTAGTTCAGCCCCACTGTCCACTACGATCTTTTGACCAAACCTCACAGGTTTCAAAAACCTGCGAGGTTTCAATTGCGGGGCAATTAAAGTTTCTGCTGAAATCACGTATAATTATCAAAGGCTTGTGTATAGCATTTGCATTTCCACTCCTACATCGCCACCCGCTCTTGTGATATCGGAGTAGGCCGCTTATTCGGGTAACTAGTAACTCAACTCATAACTCCTTCTCTAGCAACTCATAGCCGAAATTGAGCTATTAAGCTAATAAATTTTAAAAATGCTGATAAGATTGGGAATTGGAATTTTTTTAAGAAACTTTATAGGTTTGAATCAATTAAATGAAAAGGAAATGAACAAAGCATCATCTAGAATTGAAATGAAAAAATACAACCTCTTAATTGCTATACTACTTTGCCATCTAGGTACTTTTGCGCAAGGTCTGTACGATGGACCTTATGTATCCTACGAAGATGGCAAGGTTTGGAGCAGGAGCGTTACCAATGGAACGGCCACTGGATCGGAAGTGAAAGATGGAAAAGTTCAGGTCAACTTTGCAGATCCAGCGTTGAATTTTTCGGTTTCGCTCAAAAAGTCCCTGCAGAACGAACCGGCGGTTTTTGACCAGCCCAAAAAGATGTTCGTAGTTTCGGATATCGAAGGTCAGTTTGCTGGGTTTAGAAACTTGCTGTTGGCAAATAAGGTCATCGACGAGCAGTACAATTGGACCTATGGAAAGGGACATTTGGTCATCTGTGGCGACCTTTTTGACCGTGGGCTTGCCGTGACCGAAACAATCTGGCTCATTTACAGGCTGGAGGAGCTCGCTAAAAAGGCGGGCGGGTATGTGCATACCATTTTAGGAAACCACGACATTATGAACCTTTCCAGCGACCTACGTTATGTGCAGCCTAAATATATGGAAAGCGCAAAGCTGATGGGCGTAGCATACATGTCATTATTCGACAAGAGTTCGGAGCTGGGCAGGTGGCTACGTACCAAGAATACGATCGAGAAAATTGGTGATAACCTGTGTATGCATGCAGGTGTTTCTCCAGTAATTAATGAACTGGGACATTCTGTAGCAGAAATTAATACCCTATGCCGTCCATTTTACGATCAAGTGAAGTCTCTCCAAGGGGTGGCAATGAAAAGATTGATCCATACTTTCGAGGAAAAAGTTCTCTATTTTGGTATAGGGGATATTTCTTTGAGCCAAAAGCTACCGAAGCGGAAGTTGCACAAACCTTAGAGACATTTAAGGTAAAACGGATCATTGTAGGGCACACCATTGTTAAAGGGAATGTGGCCTTCTATTACGGTGATAAGGTATTGGGAATAGATGTGAATCGTCATGGAGGCGATCATCAGGCCGCAGTTTTCAAAAATGGCGAGTGGGTTGCAGTAAATGATAAAGCAGAAAAGCGTAAGATCAATGCTCAGTAACAACATCTCCCTGCTCTTTGTTCCTCACTCCTTGTCCCTTGCTCTTTCCAATAGCAAGCGGAAGGGGACCTGTGCAATTTCTGACGAATATTATGGCTACGCTTTTGCCCATCATTTCTTCTCAAATCAAAAAAATGCTCGATTTGACGAGCATTTTTTGATTGTCAATAAGGTTCATTCACAACCATACATTTGTCGCTACAATGGGCAACGACGCTGCCATTTTGGGCTGTCCAATTCGGGTCGAATCCATGATGAGCATTCTGATCCCAGCAACGAGCTAAGCACTCTCCATCGATAGTGCCTCCCATAACCTTTTTCATTTCCGACCTAGTCAGATTTTTCAATTCTTGAGTTTTGATTTTCATCTAAATTAAATTATTGGAGTTAATCTATTTACATTCTATCTAACTAATATTTTCAATCTAGCCACATTGGCGATAGGTTGAGCAATTAATTTTATAGCGGTTGTTTAGTTGACTGAACTGAAGTTACTTAGTTGGTCGTCAAATCCAAAAAAATGAGACTACTTTGCACATTTTTTGTTTTTTATCATTTAATTTCTATATTAGAAGTTATGACTTTGCTGTCTTGGGTACACACCCAGAAAGCCCTTATTCTTTGCTCCTTGTTCCTTGCGCTCACAACCCTCAGCCTCAATCTTTCCCTTAGATCTGCTTTACGCCACTGCCCACCGACTAATGTACCTATTTACGCAAAATAAACTGCGCCGTGTTCCGATAGGTAATCCCATCTTCCACTTTCACGCTTTCCTCAAAAACCACATCCATGCTGTTCTTCGTCAGTGAATTGATTTTAAAGTTTAATTGCTGGTCATCCTCACGTTTAAACTGTATTTCATCGTCGGTAGCTGTCCAAGTTACTTGCTCTTCGCCACCTTCAAAATTTACCGTAGCGGTGCCATCATCCCTAAAATCCCATGCTAAGGTTACGTTCGAATATTGTTCGCGCTCGGTTTCCTTTCCATTTTCGTAGCGGATATAAGCTACCGATTCAACGTTCCATCTCCCGATTAATCTATCCGAATTTCGTTCCGCATCATCCTTTTTACAGCCGAAAAGTATAGTAAAGACAAAAAGGAGTAGTAAAGTGATTTTTTTCATTTTAATTTTTTAGTGTTTGATGTCTACGTTTTAGGGATAACAGTTCAGTTGGTTTTTAGGTTTGGCAAAATTAACCTTAGCTTTCTCCTTATTCTTTGCACTCACATTCACGCCTCTTTATTCGCCACGCAACCCGCAACTCCTTCTCCTTGCTCTTTAACCTAGTGGTCAGTGTGGTCAAGGAGTCAGGGATCAGCAATGTTCGCATAGTTTTTTTTAAGCCTTACGTAACCCAAACAACTAAAAAACCCACTATCCAAAAAACTAAACAACCAGAAAATCAAAGCCAGTGCCCTGTAGCCAGTTCAGCCCCGCTGTCCACTATAGCCCTCGTACCTCGGGGCTGCCGTTCCCATCGGGTTTAATTTACAAAGGCTTGAGCAGATATGCCCCTCAAAGCTGAGAACCCATGTCTCGCAATGCGCAAGTCTTTATTCCTTGCTCCTTGTTCTTTGCTCCATACGCTCGCAACCCGCAACTCCTTCCCCTTGCTCTTTAACCGAGTGGTCAGTGTGGCCAAGGAGTCAGGGATCAGTAATGTTCGCATAGTTTTTTTAAGCCTTACGTAACCCAAACAACTAAAAAACCAACTACCCAAAAAAACTAAACAACCAGAAAATCAAAGCCAGTGCCCTGTAGCCAGTTCAGCCCCGCTGTCCACTATAGCCCTCGTACCTCGGGGCTGCCGTTCCCATCGGGTTTAATTTACAAAGGCTTGAGCAGATATGCCCCTCAAAACTGAGAACCCATAGCTCGCAATGCGCAAGTCTTTATTCCTTGCTACTTGTTCTTTGCTCCATACGCTCGCAACCCGCAACCCCTTCTACTTGCTCTTTAACAGAGTGGTCAGTGGTTAGGAGTCAGGGATCAGCAATGTTCGCATAGTTTTTTTTAAGCCTTACGTAACCCAAACAACTAAAAAACCAACTACCCAAAAAACTAAACAATCAGAAAATCAAAGCCAGTGCCCTGTAGCCAGTTCAGCCCCGCTGTCCACTATAGCCCTCGTACCTCGGGGCTGCCGTTCCCATCGGGTTTAATTTACAAAGGCTTGAGCAGATATGCCCCTCGAAGCTGAGAACCCATAGCTCGCAATGCATAAGTCTTTATTCCTTGCTCCTTGTTCTTTGCTCCATACGCTCGCAACCCATAACTCCTTCTAATTGCTCTCGCAACAGCTTAAACGTTACTTTAAATATGTTTTTTTAAGATCGGGAAGCGCTTTTTTATATTGGTTAATGTCGAAATCAATATTGAAAGACGATTTCATATAAGCCTTCAAAGATTCCAATCCAACCATGGCACGTCTTTGATCTACATTGTCCACATCAGCAATGGGGTAGAGGATATAGCTTTTGCTTGCTTTATCTATCAGCGTTTGTGACCCATATTGTTGCATTTTTCCTTCTCTCATATTTTTCCTGTCTTGTAGGTAGGCAAGATCTTTTGGAAGCACCTTTCCATCTTTACATGCTTTTTCGAAAACAGGTAAATATCTCTTTTGCGTAGCGAGATCAGCATGCTGCAAAATCAAGAATAGATACTGATTGTTTTTATAGCCCACCTCCTTAGGTCCTAGCCATCCATATGAGCTAATAATAGCCTCAAATTCACTAAAATGGGTTGAATCCTGTGCCTTCATCACGCGCAGCAGCTGCTGTTCAGCCTTGCCATTCAGCCCATCGGCCTTTCTTACCGAATCCAGCTTAACTCTGATCGACTGGTCTGCTGCGCCAATTTTCTTGATCCGCTCTGCCAGCTCCTGCTTTATGCCGTTTAAGAAGGTGTTTTTTTGATAGGCTGCCTTTTTTAATAAGCTTTTCCATCTGCGGTCACCCTTAATAGGCTCAAAATCGCTGTCCTTAATTAACATATTGTAAAACTCAACGGGGTCATCCCAGCCTTTGATTATTTTATCGTTAATGATTTTCTGCAGATATAGAAAAGCTTTATCATTATTTCCTGCTAAGCTCCAGGCACATGCAGCGTTATACAAATTCGTTTGCGTAGTCCTCCCATTCAATTCCTTCAATGCATCATCAAAAGCATGGCCAGCCTCTACATACTTTTTGTCGTGGTAAAACTTCATGCCTTTATCTAGGTCTACAAAATATTTCAATTCTTGCGCATTGATATTAGTGTGGAAAGTTAACAGCACTATTAGCGCCGAAAGTAATGTTTTCATCATTAAAGGTTTAAGGTTGGAAATAACATCTTCCTGTAGTTAATTTATGCTTAGCGAAATTTTAAGTCATATTTACTTTTATCCAAAAATAGTAGCGGATTATCGCATTCAATCATTGCTTTAATCGCCGCTTTTTTATCTTCTGCATGCTCATAAAAGGCTTCTGCAATTTTATAGCCCATTCTATAGCCCAGATCACCAGGCCTATCCTTGCTACTGGCGGCATTAAATAACCAATTCTGAAAGTTCTTAGTGCAAAGCTCACTTTTCAGCTCTTGCCAAAGGTCTTTTTCGTTCGCATTGGCATATTGCGAAGCTCGGCTAGCCGTTTCCGGTTTGCTTTTCATGATCAGGGCCTCAGAAATAAAACTCGCCACGCCTTCTTTAATCACGTGTTCCAGCAAAACACATTCACAGGCTGTTGCACTGGTAGCTACTTGCTGCGTATGGATATATTCATGGGCAATGGTTTCCCTTACAAAATTTAAAACCGCTGCCTCATTGGGTCGCGATAAGATGTCTGATTTTAAATTCTCATTGGCAATCTCAGCAACATCACAATTTTTATCTCCCGCAATCATCTCTAAACCAATTAGCACATAGTCGTTAGATACGGTGCCGCCCGAAGACATGGGCCCAATGGTGAGGGCTATCTTGGCAGCTTTTCCATCAGGATATAACAAGCGAGCCTGCCTAATGATGTCGGCTAAGCGCTCCGAATTGGAAAACAGCAGGGTGTTTTTACGCACGCTTTGGTAAAATTTCTTATACTTTCTAATCCTATCGGTATAAAATTCAGCAGAAAAGTACCTTACTTTCATAAACTCCTTTAAGCCATTGGTAGCGCTATCAAGATATTTGTGCTGTATCATATCAACACTGTCTTGATAAGTCTTTGCGTAGCGTAATGCATCAAATGCCGCCCAAAAATGTTTAATGTCAATGGTAGAAACCTCTTTGGCATTCTCGGGCTCAAGCGCTTTGGCGATTCTTTCCCTACGCTTTAATTCTGTGCTGCTTAATTGAGCAATGCTTACGTTAACGAGACCGTTGGCAACAGGTTTAGCAGCAACTGATTTAATATTGATCCTATAATTTCCGCTCAATGTTGGTGCATACTCCAGCTTATCAGTTCCTTTATTACCATCGGCCAAATCTGTTGATGAGATTTTCTTGTTGGCACCATCATAAAGATTGATTTCAATATCAATATTTTCCTGATAAACCTTAATCACATAAACTTCGCCTTTTTTTAAATGCACAGGATAATTGAGTTCGGCATCACCAGTAAATGGTATATTTTTACCATTAGGCTTAAGCGTGGCATTTTGGGCAGCGCAGGTAAAGTATAAAAAGGTCAGCAAAAAGGCCAGTAGTTTGGGCATAGGTTTTTAGCTTATAAGACACCAAAAAAAATAGTTCGTTGCACACCATGCCCATGCGTAGCGCTAATTTTAAAGGCACCTCATTAAAATGCATCACTACCGGGCATTTTAAGATTTGGAAACTTTTCGGCTATTCAACGCAATTCCAAAATAATGCGCAATGATCTTCATAAAAAGTATCATGAGCATAATGCCCAGGCTAGGATCATCTTAAATCACCTGCTGGGGTCTCATCCTATTGATCAAGCTATACTTTTATTTTTTTAGCTTTTCTTACAAATATTCCGAAATTTGGGATGATGTTGGGCTTTATGGCATTTCTCAACACTTTGCGTTAGCTATGCATTTTTTGCTTCAGCTATATACGCTCGTATGTTGCAACAATTTACTACTTTTAGCGTCTTGTCAAAAGTTATACGAGCTTAGGCAACATCTGATCTAAACAACCCTTAAATAAACCAACCAAAATATGATGAAACGATTATTTACCGCCCTGCTTTTTATTTCTTCGCTGCCCTTATTCGCACAACAAACGTATTACAAAATGCCCAATGGCAAAATCATAGATTTGGCTACCTATAAAACGGTGAAAGCAAACCTCTCTAAAAATGGGGAGGTCAACGAGACCATCATTTCAACAATTAAAAGAAACGACTCTATCATCATTACACCGAAAATTACAGTGTTAACGCAGAAAGATAAAAATGGCGACTACGTTGATCCCTACGGTGAGCCGAAAAAAATGATTGGTGCCCGCTTTCCTATCGAACGCTTTAAAGATAGCAACGGACGTAACTATCCAAAAACGATGTTTACAGGTAAACCTACACTGATAAATTTTTGGTTTACTTCATGCATACCTTGTATCGCCGAAATTCCCATACTCAATTCGATTAAAGAAGAATCGGGAGATAAATTTAATTTCCTGGCTATTACATTTGAGAACAGCGAAGCGGTAAATGCATTCTTAAAGCGCAATAATCTCCGTTATACCCATATTTTAAACAGTAAAGCTGCTATCGATACCTTAAAAATTACTGCCTATCCCACCAACCTTATTTTAGATAAAAATGGGGTAGTAGTAGAGGTGTATGGGGAAATAAGCCAGTCGCAAAAACAGCTGTCCGATAGACTCAATAAGCTTTTATAAGGGCATTTGAAAATTGCGGTAGGCTAGTGCACTTACATTCGCGCCTCGCTATTCGCCCGTAACCCACAACTCATAACTTGTAACTCCTTCTACTTGCTCTTTAATCGAGTGGTCAGTTTTCAGTGGTCAGTGTTCAGGAGTCAGGGATCAGTAATGGTTGCATAGGTTTTTTAAGCCTTACGTAACGCAAACAACTAAAAAACCAACTACCCAAAAAACTAAACAACCAATCAACTAGAAAAACAATGATCTTTTTGAGCAAACCTCACAGGTTTTAAAAACCTGCGAGGTTTCAATTGCAGGGCAATTAAATTTTCCGCTGAAATCAAGTATAATGAACAAAGGCTAGGCTTGTGCAAGTATGCCCCAAAGCTCAGAACCCATAGTTCGCATTGCATAAGTCTTTATTCCTTGCTCTTTAACCGAGTGGTCAGTTTTCAGTGGTCAGGGATCAGGGATCAGTAATGCTCGCATAGATTTTTATTTGTTGGCTTTCGCTCATCGCTTTACACTATGCTTTATACTCTATTCTCTCACAACCCGTAACACGTAACTGGCAACTCTTTTTCCTTGCTCCTTGCTCTTTGTTCTTTACTCCATATGCTCACAACTCATATACTCATTGCTTGTCCATTACAAATAGCAACTGTCGGGAAATCGATCTTATTTTGCAATTTTCTTTGTATAGATATCTTTATACGCTAATTGGGTGTAAACAAAGAAGTAGTTTGCTCCCTCAAAGTAACGCTCAATACCATAGGTGAAACTTACGGTAAACGAACTGTTCTTGATTTTCTCCTCTATTTTCTGGATTTCACTAGCAGTAATTAGCGACGTATTCTTTAGCAAGAATTCCATTTCCATTACTTTACCTTGCGGACTAACTTTGAAGGACACAAATATCCAGTCGCCAATCCCTTTGGGCAGCTTTTCCAAAGTTGCTAATGGAATCACATCTGCACAAATGGATAGCAGTAAATTTTTGTCATACTTTACATATTGTGGGATTTTTACATCAGAGGGTAGGTTCGGAGCCACTGCTTTTACATTAGTGAGTTTATTGTTGGTATTAACAATTTTTGTTATGTTGTTATTAGGTCTGTTAAGTCTGTATTTCACACTGTTAACCTTTACCTCATCAGCACTGATCTTCACTATGGGTTGTTGTAGTTTGCAAGCAATCATAGTTGCTATCACTAGTAAAGTGGTTGTTAGTATTTTGATTTTCATATCGCTATTTGCAGTTAGTTGTTGAGAAAAGATTTAATAAAGCTGCTGGCAGCAAACCTAAAAGCAGTAGTAAAGTCGGATGAATTAATTTATTTGCAATTATATATAGAAATGTCTTAAACAAATCAATTGAAATAAATGTGAAAAGGAGAAAATGGGCAAAAAAGTCACTTTCTTATGGTGCATGCTATTCACCACTCAATAATGGTCAGTCTGAGCGTAGCCTGTGCCGATATCATCGGTATCGAGCCCTCAAAACCAGCCTGTCATTGCAGAGCTAACTACAAAACTGTAAATAAAAATAGGATGCACTAAATTATCAGGTACATCCTATTTTTAAGATTTTAGTAATTTGCCTAATGCGCAATAACCACCTGTTGCTTAGTAACCTTTTTACCTTCGTAAATATGTAGGTAATAAATCCCATTTGGTAGATCTGCCACTTGCAAAACTATCTCCTTACGGTCGCTGTTGGTGTTGCCCTGCTTTAAAACCTTTCCTTTTTCGTTAATTAATTTCACTATGAAATCATTTTTCACTGCTAACTTCTCGCTTCTAGAAATAACGCTTTCGTCAGTTTTATAGGCTATTCTCAATTGGCTACTACTGGGGTTGGGGTAAACCGTAAAAAGCCCTCCACCATTACACGGGTCTGCTACGTCTATAAAGAAATTTGTCTCCAGTGGCCCACACGGCGTGGTAATAGTAAGATACAGTATAAATGAACCCGCACTGCCTACTGATAAATATATGTGGTTACTGCCATTCCCCATCATCGTATGCACTGGCGATGTGCCGTTTATTCTTTCTATTCTCCACTGATAATCAGTCGCCTCCAGAAGCTCAGATACGGAATAAACATTGCCCCAAGTGTTTAAGCATAATGAGGCCGGTCCAGAAATATACCTTTCGTAGCCAGCAATAACATTTTTACTGTCAGAACCTGTGGCACCGCAAGCGGTTGTTAGCGTTGCGGATAATGTGCCGGCGCCATTTGTAATTTTTGACACTGTAACCGGATTTACATTATTGGCTCCAGATATGGCTATACTTCCAGTAGCATTCCAAGTGATAGTAGTTCCAACGGGTAAATTGTCTACAGCGTAGCTCTGCGTGGTCTGACAAAACTCGTAAGGACCAATGATAGTTGCGCTAGGAGCCGCAAAAGAGAACTTTCTTGCCGACGACCAAGCACCATAGAAGGGAACAGTAGTGCCATTGCAATTACCCGATACCCTCACCTTCACTTCACCATCATGAATGCCATCTGTTCTAACCCTAGCCATAATTCTTTTATATTTTAAATTAGCTAGTTCAGTACAAGTGTAATCAGATGTTGCTAGAGAACCAGCAATCACACTCCAGCCTGTAGGCAACAATACATGGTTTGTGTTAGCAATAAAGTCATAAGAAGAAATATCGTTGTAGTCGGTATTGCCGTATAACGGCAACATAAACCACACGTCGATAGTTTGGGGGGTACCGCAGGTTAATTTCGGGTAGGCAGGCGTAGCTGCACAGGTGCCATTCGTGGTTGGCATGGTAGAACCCGCAATAAAATTAAAGGACCTTACATTTAAAGAGGCAACGAGTGGCCCAGTTGTGCCTGGATTACAGTCGGTAACTAAGTAAATTTCAATCTTTCCATTCTGCGCTAAATCTGAATCCCATCTAATGCTTGCAGACATCCCACAAAATTCGGTAGCATTATCCGTACTTCTTTTGCCCTTGGTAATTTTCCATTTATATTGTTTACTGTTGTCATGGTTTTGCAGTCCATAAGCAAAGACTGAATTTGGGCATGATTTTGTTGTACCCAAGATGGTTTGCGATTTTGCATAGAGCGTAGCAAACAACATCAAAGTTAAAAGTAAGAGTTTTCTCATATGTTATATATTTAGATTAGCCTTGAAATTAGCTAATCATAAATAAGGCAGAGAAAATGGGCAAAAAAGTCACTTTTCTTTTAATACGCTGTCCTTGCTCTTTGCTAGTGTGGCATGTTAAATGTTCACATTCACGCCTCGCTATCCTCAGCAACCCATATTCATATTTCCAATCTTTTTTTTAAATTAGCAGAACCAAACCACTAGAAAATAAGATTTTTAGTCTAATCACATATCATCAGCATTACTATTTAATTAAAAATGAAAAGCTTGTTAACGCTCTTTGCACTCTTCTTGGTGTTCGCACACGCGTATGCCCAAAAAAGTCACCATAAAAAAATTCTAATAGATATAGCTGTACCGGACGAGCAGGAGGGTATTAAATATTACCTGAGTACTCTCGAAAAGTATCAGCTCGACTCTGCCATGGTTTCCAAAGGAGCATTGCATTTTATCTATGAAGGGGAGCCAGATGCTTTATCTATTGATAGATCCAATGATAGGAGAAATTTAGCTACATTCTGGTCTGACGTCTCAGCTATAAAAATTACCGCTGCTATTGAAAACCCCAATTCCTTAAAAATTGAAGGATCAGCCATCCATAGTCGGGTGGAGGCATTAAAGCCAGTACTTAATGAATTAACACTGAGGCGCAATGAAGCAAATAGTCATGGAGATCAACAGCTTTCCGATTCCATTTCGCAACTGCTCCACAACCATTACGTCTCTGAAATACAGACAAACAAAAATACATACTATGGTATGCTGATCCTCTATTATGCGGTAGCTGGACAATCTATCTCTGCACTAGAAGCGCTACAATTAGAGAAATTATTCGATGTAGATCTCCGGTCTACAAAAATGGGAGGGCGGCTAACTCAACTGATCAGTCCCAATCAGCTTGTGTCCATCAATACTAGGGCTCCCTTATTCAGCCAAACCGATAGATACGGAAACATAGTTCACCTGTCAGATTTTAAGGGGAAGTATGTACTGTTAGAATTTTGGGCATCTTGGTGCGGCCCCTGTATACCTAAAAATGCTGATCTTTTAGCGCTATATCTTAACAAGGGGAATAGACCATTCGAAATATTAGGGATTTCTTTAGACTCAAGTAAGGAAGACTGGTTGCAATCAATCGAAAGTCAAGGGCTCACCTGGCCGCAACTTTCTGATCTGAAAGGTCAGAGAAACCAAGTGGGGCAACGCTACCAAGTAACAGAAGTACCCCGAAATTTCCTGATTGATCCTACCGGTAAAATTGTGGCATCCAACATTTCTATAGATGCCCTTACCAAAATATTAAATGCACTGACTGAATAGGTAGCACCTGAGGCAACTCCCCTTTGGTTGGTGTTATTCACTAACCAAATATTCTTCTACTTACCATTTAATTTGTAGGAGATAGCTAGCAATATCTCCTGCTTTTTGTTGTTCACATGATGAGATAGGTAAAATAATACCATCAGTTTAGTTTTGGTTTTAAAAAAAAACATCCTGATTCCCATTCAGGCCGAGCTATTTCCCATAACCCATATTTCCAAATTCCCAATTTTTCTTTTGAATTAGCAAATCCAACCAACCAACCAAACAACTAACCACCCAAACAACTAGAAAATCAAAGTCAATGTCCTGTGGCCATCTCAGCCCCGCTGTCCACTGTAGCCCTCGTGCCTCGGGGCTGCCGTTCCCATCCCTTAGGTTTGTGTATTCTTAAAAATATCAGAAATTAGAGTGATAAAACCTTAACGGCAGTGCTGCACTTTTTTGCTATCTAGGCTAGAGACCTAAAACCCGTATCAGAGCACTGCCGTTTGTT
>Ga0308159_1000283_pt1 | contig 146474 bp, 119 predicted proteins | sample PhyCR1_FD_201040 | JGI IMG/M metagenome (GOLD analysis project Ga0308159, IMG submission 201040) | Phyllosphere microbial communities from UC Gill Tract Community Farm, Albany, California, United States - DLSLC.R1 | ecosystem: Host-associated > Plants > Phyllosphere > Unclassified | place...
CAGGCGATTAACCTTTTAAAATAAATGCCTCCTGGTAAGAAGGCATTTAGAGCGAAAGACGAGATTCGAACTCGCGACCCCGACCTTGGCAAGGTCGTGCTCTACCAACTGAGCTACTTTCGCATTTATAAAACCGATATGCTGTTTCGTTTTGGTGATGCAAATATAGACAGATTTCTATTTCTGTCAAGGGATTTTTTATTAAAAATTTAATATTTAATTTAAATTGCTGGCTTTCAGTGCTAGTAAAATTAAATCACTTTCAAAACCACGCCCCTGAAGATAGGTCATGAGCTTCATTTTTCTTTTTAAAGGGTTTGATTCAGTAATGGTATTTGCTTTTTTAATAGCCAGATTTTCTAAAGTCTGCATATAATCGTCGTCATCTAAACTGTATAAAGCTTTCTGCAGAATCCTGTCCGGAACTCCCTTCAACTTTAACCCTTGTTTAATTTTTATGCGTCCCCATTTTTTAATATTGAATTTACCTGAGGCATAAGATTTTGCAAACCGCTCTTCATTCAGAAAATTATTTACAATCAGTTCTGACAAAATTTCTTCTAATTCGTCTCCACGCATTCCCCATTCCACTAATTTATATCGAACTTCCTTTTGTGAGCGTTCCTGGTAAACACAAAAACTTTCTGCCTTGGCTAACGCCTGTTTTTTGTCTAATATTGCCGTCTCTTGTTTGCCGCTTTTCATAATTAATTGATGAAATTCGTAAAAATAATAGCGATTGAAGTATTTTTTTGAATATAATTATAATGCAAAACCCGATCTACACCATTTTCACCATCGCTAAAATTCTTCAGGCTGATGCTAAATTAGCTCATGAACAAACCATCATTCAATACCTCATTGTTGATAGCCGATCGGTGCTGGTGCCTGAAAATTCTTTGTTTTTTGCATTATCTTCTCATCGGAATGGACATGAATTTATCGGAGACGCTTACCATAAGCAGATCAGGAATTTCGTGATAACGGAAGAAAAATACATTGCATTATATCCCGACTGCAATTTTATTCTTGTTGAAGATTCACTAAATGCCTTGCAAATGCTTGCCACTGAGCATCAGCAGCGATTCAATTTGCAAAAAATCGCAATAACAGGAAGTAACGGAAAAACTATTGTTAAAGAATGGCTGTATCAGCTTTTAGCTACTGATTTCAATATCATTCGAAGTCCGAAGAGTTATAATTCTCAAATCGGTGTACCACTTTCCGTCTGGCAAATCAATGCAGATCATACTTTAGCGATTATAGAAGCGGGTATTTCCGCCGCAAAAGAGATGGATACACTTGCTGAGATTATCCAGCCCCAAATTGGAATTTTAACCAACATAGGAGAAGCACACGCAGAAGGCTTTATCTCGAAAGAAGAAAAATTAGCCGAAAAGCTTAAGCTTTTTAAGGATAGTGAATTATTTATTTATTCTCCTGACTACGTTTATGGACAAGACCTTTTAGCACTGCCGGGGCAGAAGAAATTCACCTGGAGCAGTACTCAGGGCGCAGATCTTCGGATTATTTCAATAGCGCCTGTTGATGGTCACTGCCATTTGCAAGCAATCTATCACAATCATGAAATCGATTGTCTGTTGCCGTTCAAAGATAAAGCATCCATCGAAAATGGAATGATCTGCTGGGCAACTTTGCTGGCATTAGGTTATCCGGCTGCGGAAGCCGGCCTACGCCTTGGGCGGTTAAGCCAGGTGAGTATGCGTCTGGAGCTGAAAAATGGCATCAACCAGTGTTCCATCATTGATGATTCTTATAGTGCCGACATTTCTTCTCTCGCGATTGCACTCGATTTTTTGAATCAGCAAAATCAGCATCCTAAAAAGACTGTTATTCTTTCCGAGTTATTTGAAACGGGTAAAGATGATCAGGTTTTATACACGGAAATTGCTGACTTACTGATGCAGAAAAAAGTAAACCGTTTGATTGGTATTGGTGCCCATCTTGCCCAATACGCTACACTTTTTAAATGTGAAACAGAGTTTTTCGAAGATACAGATGCTTTTATTAGTGATTTTGCAAAACTGCAATTCAGCCATGAAACAATTTTAGTAAAGGGGGCAAGGCGTTTTGAATTTGGAAGAATCAGCAAAATGCTGACGCAGAAAATACACGATACCGTATTGGAAATCGATTTAAATGCCATGGTAAGTAACCTGCAGTTTTATCGCTCGAAGATTAAACCCGGCGTTAAAATTATGGCAATGGTGAAAGCCTTTTCTTATGGAAGTGGAAGTTTCGAAATTGCTAACTTACTTCAGTTTCACAAAGTCGATTACCTCGCCGTAGCTTATGCCGACGAAGGAATTGCCTTACGCAAAGCTGGCATTACGCTGCCAATTATGGTGATGAGTCCGGAAGAATCTGCTTTCGAAGCCATTATCAAACATCATTTGGAGCCGGAAATTTATAGCCTGGAGATTCTGAATGGCTTTTTAAAAGCGCTTCCGGAAGGCAATTTAAATTATCCGGTTCATTTAAAAATTGATAGTGGAATGCATCGTTTGGGTTTTGATGATACTGAAATTGCTAACCTTTCTTCAGTATTAAAAAATACTAACCAGATTAATGTTCAAAGTATTTTCTCTCATTTAGTGGCGAGTGCAGAAGCAGAACATGATGGTTTTACCCGGCATCAGATCGATACCTTTAAAGTGGCTGCAGAAAAATTGATCGATGTTTTAGGATATAAGCCCTTATTGCATATTGCAAATACGTCTGGCATTAGCCGCTGGCCAGATAGCCAGATGGATATGGTTCGTTTGGGGATCGGGTTATATGGATTCGATGCCGGCTTAAGCCATAATCAAGGTTTACAAACGGTGATTGTGTTAAAAACCACCGTTACGCAGGTAAAAACAATAGGCGTAGGCGAAAGCGTGGGTTATAGTAGAAAAGGGGTAATGCCAAATGGGGGTAAAATTGCAACCGTAAAAATCGGCTATGCTGACGGTTATGGCCGCGCATTCGGAAACGGAATAGGTAAAATGTTAGTAAACGGACAGTTGGTACCTACAATTGGTTCGATCTGTATGGATATGACAATGCTTGACGTTACGGGTTTAGATATAAGTGCTGGTGACGAAGCCATTGTATTCAATAAAGAACATACCATTATGCAACTGGCGGAAGATATTAATACCATCCCTTATGAAATATTAACAAACATTTCTCAACGGGTAAAGCGGATTTACTTTTACGAATAAATGGTTAATAGTTAGATAGTCAATGGTTCAATAGTTCATTTGTGTGGGGTAGATATAAAAGATGTTAATCAATGAACATTTGAGTTTCGTTGGTTCATAAGCGTTGTGTAGTTATCAACATGCTAACCAACTAACTACTAACTACCAAACAACTACTAACCAATCAACCACTAACTAACCACCTATTGAACAAATGACCAGTGAACCACAAGCTATTGAACAATTTTTGCATAAGTTTGCAGCATGAATAAAGTAGGGAAAGCCATTTTAAACTATTTAATCAAAGGTTTATTAATCGTTGTACCCATTGCTGTGAGTATTTTTATCGTAGTCTGGGCGGTTACAACGGTAGATAGCTGGTTAAACGTAAATAATATATTAGGGGTAAATCCCCGTACAGGTGAGAGCAGAAATATTCCAGGCTTTGGACTTCTTACTGTTTTAACCATTATTTTGCTTGCCGGAATCTTTGTGACTAATCTGGTTACTGAACCCATGTATAACTGGTTTCAACGGATGATGAAACGACTGCCGCTCCTCAACTTTATTTATTCTTCTATTAAAGATCTTACAGAGGCTTTCGTTGGTGATGAGAAGAAATTCAATCATCCGGTATTGGTTGAAGTGGAAGGAGGACTAAGGAAAATTGGCTTTCTCACGCAAAACGATCTGCATAAACTAGAATTGCCAGATGATGTTGCTGTTTATTTTCCCCTTTCTTATTCGTTTGCAGGTCAGTTGTGTATCGTAAAACGGGATAAGGTTACTGATTTAAATATGAGCGCAGCTGATGCGATGAAATTAGTGGTGAGCGGTGGAGTAAGCGGACTTTAATTCATTTAGGCATGATTCAAATTTATCATAACAACAGGTGCACAAAAAGCCGTCAGGCGCTGGTAGAACTGGAAAATAGCGGACAGCCCTTTGAAATCATTCACTATCTGGAAACGCCACTGAACAAAACAGCATTAGAAGTATTAATTAAAAAACTGCAAATCAAACCTTTCGAACTAATTCGTAAAAGCGAAAAAATATTTGTTGAAAACTATAAAGGTAAGACTTTAACAGATGGCGAATGGATTGATGCAATGGTTGAACATCCGATTCTGATCGAAAGACCGATTATTGTTTTGGGTGACAAGGCCGTGATTGCCAGACCGATCGATAAAATCGACGCTATCATCAAATAGCACCCGAGAATTTATATCCTAATAGGCATGTATCATTTAGAAAATGTTTCTGCTGGTTGATAGCACGACCATTATAATGATAAAGAGATAGAGAATTCTGGTGTAATATTCTCTGATAAATAGTCCCGCCATAACTACCATATCATCTTCAATGTTGCTGTGAATGAGTCCGCCACCGGATGAGGAATTAAAAATCACCTGCTTGTCTTTATGGTTATTGATAGACCAGCGGCTCAGCCAGCTATTCTGGTAACTCCAGTCAAATTCTTCTCCGGAGGTGCAAATAATCTTCGCTTTAAAGCTGATCCAGTCGTAACGGATGACGGCTAAAACCTCATTTTTTTGATTGAATATTTTGGTTTCAGGATTTGAATAACCTTCACTTCGTAATAAGTAAATCCCCTTTTGTGTAGTGGCTATGGCAGAATTTTTGAAGGAACTGAAATTGATTGAGAATGCAAGTAACGCATTCTCCGATACCTGATAATTACTATCAAATAAACCTTTTCTCCAATGCAATATTTTCTCGATCACTTCCTTGGTTTCCTTTTAGACTTCCGAATAAACGAATCGTTACAGCAAATGTTGTAAATAAAAAAAAGTGCCTGCAAAACAAGCACTTTCTAATTATTAAATCCTGAACTGATCCACTTTTCGGATGATTATTTCAGTCTTGTAACAGGTGTCTTTAATCCTGTTTTAGAAGTTTGGTTTTAATACATATTTTTCATAGAATCTGAAAATGTGCTCTGCAGCCTCTTCAGCGGTATCTACGAGTCTGAATAAGTTTAAATCTTCTTCATGGATATTATGCTCTTTCTGCAACATGGTACCTTTAATCCAGTCGATTAAACCACTCCAATAATCTTTACCCAACAATACAATCGGGAACCGGGCAATTTTACCCGTTTGAATTAAGGTAAGCGCTTCAAACAACTCATCCATGGTACCAAAACCTCCTGGTAAAACCACAAAACCCTGGCTGTATTTCATGAACATCACTTTGCGGATGAAGAAATAATCGAATTCTAATAGCTTATTGTGATCGATGTATTTATTATGAAACTGCTCAAACGGCAACTCAATATTTAAACCTACGGATTTACCACCATTGGTGTGCGCGCCTTTATTACCAGCCTCCATAATACCAGGCCCACCGCCGGTAATTACACCATAACCACGATCGGTTAAAAGTTTGCCGCATTGTTCGGCCAATTGATAATATCTATTTGTTTCTGCGGTACGTGCTGATCCATAAATGGTTACGCACGGGCCAATTTTTGCTAATTTCTCAAAGCCGTCGACAAATTCGGCCATAATCTTGAAAATCTGCCAGGAATCGGTTACTTTAATTTCTTGCCAGTCTTTATTTTCAAAGGCACTTCTAATTTTTTCTTCACTCGTCATATCTACTATAATCTAATATTAAAATCTGGTTTGCGCGTCAGTTTTTTTGCTGATGAAAAGCAAACCTATAAACGTGATTAAACCATTAACTAAAATCAGTTCAACACTAAAAACGTAACCGCCCAGTAGGGCAGTTGAATACGTGGAAAGCAAGTAACATAAAAAAGGCGATAATATGCAAACTATCGGCACTAATTTATCTTGCAAACCACGTTTTTTTACAAATAATCCAAAACTATATAAACCCAAAAGCGGGCCATAGGTGTAAGAGGCAATAGTGAAGATTAAACTTACCACAGATGAACTGTTTAAGGCGTTAATGACAATAATTACCAGAAACATTAAGATCGAGAATGCCACGTGAACGGTATGGCGCTTTTTAACTGCGTCTTTAGCATTGGCATTTTCTGCTTTTGCCATGCCCAAAAAATCGACACAAAAAGAGGTGGTGAGTGCTGTTAATGCCGAATCCGTTGTGGCAAAAGTAGCGGCCGTTAGGCCAAGCATAAAGATAATAGCAGGCATTGCACCGAGGTTATTTAAGGCAATTTCGGGGAATAGTAAGTCTGTTCTTGGCTTTCCACTAAAGTGATCCAAAGGAATATCAATACCGTTTTTAGCTGCAAAGATATAGAGTAAAGCACCAACGCTTAAGAAAAATACATTCAGAATGACGAATACACCGGTAAAGGTAAACATGTTTTTCTGCGCCTCCTTAATGGTACCCATACTCAGGTTTTTTTGCATCAGATCCTGATCTAACCCTGTCATGGCGATGGTGACGAAAATGCCACCGATAAACTGTTTACTAAAATAAAATTTGTTTGTTAAGAAATCATCTAAAAAGAAAATCTTTGAATAACTGCTGCTTTTGATCGTTTCGAAAGCTTTTGGAATATCAAAATTCAGACTGTTGCAAATAAAATAAATGGTTAAGAAAACGGATAATACCAGGAAAAAAGTCTGCAGGGTATCGGTAATAATAATGGTTTTTAAACCGCCTTTAAACGTATAAGACCAGATTAATGCCAGTGAAATGAGTACCGTAAGCCAAAACGGAATGCCATAATTATCGAAGATAAAGCGTTGTAAAACGATAACCACCAGGTACAACCGCGTTGCTGAGCCCAGGGTTCTGCTCAACAGGAAAATAGATGCGGCAGTTTTGTAGCTATAGTGCCCCAAACGCTGCTCAATATAGCTATAAATGGACGTTAGCTTCATTCTATAATAAAGGGGAAGCAAAACCGTAGCAATCACAATAAATCCGACCGCATTACCTAATACAAACTGAAAATATTGGAACTGATTCCCGGCAGGGGCGCCCACTTCTCCCGGAACGGAGATAAATGTTACGCCGGAGAGCGCCGTTCCAATCATTCCGAATGCCACCAAATACCATTTAGAGTTTCTGTTCGCGATAAAAAACGAAGAATTATCCGAAGCATTTTTGGAGGTAACAAATGAAATGATGATCAGAACGAGAAAATATCCAATCAGGAAACATAAGAGTATAGTTGGCGACATGGTTTTGTTTTAAGCTGTTAAATGTATGAAATTACCAATTAATGTCAATGGTTTATAGGGATGAAAGTTCAATAGTTTATTAGTCATTAGTTCATTGGTTAGCGAGTTGTATATCTATATCGTGCAAAATAAATAAAAGGCGATTGAAAAGAACATTAGTTCATTGGTCATTAGTTTATTGGTTAGCGAGTTGTATGTCTATATCGTGCAAAATAGATTAAAGGCGATGAAAAGAACATTAGTTCATTGGTCATTAGTTAACGAATTGATACCTACCCTTGTACTAATGAACTATTGAACCAATGACAAATGAACATTTTTACATATTTTTGCACAATGAATTTTTCATCCAAACTGCTTGAAGATGCAGTAAACGAATTCTCTAAATTACCTGGTGTAGGACAAAAAACGGCTTTGCGTTTGGTATTACATCTTTTAAATAAAGAACAGGAGGAAGTGAACCAGTTTGGCAATACTTTTATAAAGCTTAAACAACAAATTAAACACTGCAGTATTTGTCGCAATATTTCGGATTTTGCCGTATGCGAAATTTGTACATCCCTAAAACGAGACAAAGAAACCATTTGTGTAGTTGAAGATACGCGAGATGTGATGGCGATCGAAAACACCGGCCAGTATTTCGGTGTTTACCACGTTTTAGGTGGATTAATCTCTCCAATGGATGGTGTTGGTCCGACTGATCTGTTTATCGATGGACTGGTTTCGCGAGCAGCAGCTGGCGGAATTAAAGAAATTATTTTAGCACTAAGCCCAAACATGGAAGGCGATACCACGCTCTTCTATCTGTATAAAAGATTAAAAGAATTTCATATTCCGGTAACTACAATTGCACGCGGTATTGCCTTTGGAGGAGAGTTGGAATATACTGATGAAATTACGCTTGGCCGCTCCATCATCACCCGTGTGCCTTACGAAACCGCTATGATGAAATAGTCTGGTGGCCGGAAGTCTGGAGTCGGAAATCTGAAATAAGGAAGATAAAAACAATATGAAAAACGAGGTACCCAGTGTTGATACTCACTACCTGGTACTTATAATAGTGTAAGCACCCAGTCTCGATACTTGATACCGACTACTCGATACTCATCACTTACTACTCAATACTAACTACCCGATACTAAAAAAATGAATCTCAAAAATAAAGTAATCATCATCACTGGCGCATCCAGCGGAATTGGCAAAGCATGTGCGGAAGAGTTTGCAAAACGCGGTGCGAATCTGGTATTGGCTGCCCGTCAGTATGTTACCCTTTGCGAAATTACTGCCGATTTAGAAAAAAAATACGGGATCAGGGCAGTTGCTGTTCAGGCCGATGTAAGTAAAGAGGCCGATTGTGAATTCATTATTAAACAAACTTTAGTTTCGTTTCAAAAAATCGATATCCTGGTTAACAATGCCGGCTTATCAATGCGTGCGCTATTTAACGATGTCGATTTATCAGTGCTCAAAAACCTCATGGATGTGAACTTCTGGGGAACCGTTTATTGTACTAAATATGCTTTACCAGAGATCTTAAAAACTAAAGGATCTATAGTAGGCGTTTCATCCATCGCTGGTTACAGGGGATTGCCTGGCAGAACGGGGTATTCCGCTTCTAAATTTGCGATGAATGGATTTATAGAATCCTTACGTACCGAATTATTAAATACCGGCGTAAACGTATTACTGGCTTGTCCGGGGTTTACGGCATCGAATATTCGGGTTACTGCATTATCTAAAGATGGACTTGCCCATGGCGAAACCAGTATGGATGAAGGTAAAATGATGTCATCAGAAGAAGTAGCAAGAAACATAGCCAATGGAATTGAGCAACGCAAACGTACATTAATCATGACTGGTCAGGGTAAATTGGCGGTTTGGATGAATAAATTATTCCCGGCTTTTGTAGATAAAAAGGTTTTTGACTTATTCGCAAAAGAGAAGAATCCGCTGATAAAGGGCTAGAGCTGAAAGACTAAAGCGGAAAGGTTAAAGCGAAAAGGTTAAAGCTGAAAGTCCAAAGGAAAGGGAAGAAGGAAATAGGTAAATAAGAACGTAAACAATACAAATTCATTTCTGATATATTGGCAAATAGGTTGATTTAGAAATCTTCGGTGGATTTATGCACCCAGTTTTGATACTTGATCCTCGCTACTAAAGACGCACTACTCGCCACGCTCAAATCCATAACCCTCAAGATTCCGTTTATCTATTTTAAAAGAAACTCCTTTATATGCTTAAAAACCTGCTTCTGGTCGTACTCTTGTTTCAAATCATAATATCTTCTGCACAGGTTAAAACGGCTAAAAATATTAATTATGCTGGGAATAACGACATCAAAAATACCCTGAACATCTTCTATAAAACTGATGGCGTAAATGATAAGCCTGTTTTAATTTTCATTCACGGAGGGTCGTGGAGTAGTGGAAAAAAGGAAACGTATTGGTGGTTGGGAAGGAATTTTGCCAGAAAAGGAATCGTTACGGTGATTATTAATTATCCCCTGGCTCCGGATGCTCAGTATGGTAAGATGGCTGAAGACTGCGCTTTAGCTATAAAATGGGTGCAAAGCAATATCAGCACCTATAAAGCGGATGCGGAGAAAATTTTTGTAATGGGACATTCGGCAGGAGCACACTTAGCCGAATTGATTAACGCAGATCCTCAGTATTTTAAAAAAGCTGGAATCAAAAATCCTGTTAAAGGCGTGATTTTAAATGATCCATTTGGTCTTGATCTCTTTGAATACCTAACCACAGCTGAAAAAGATCATTTTTATTACGACTTTATGAGAACATTTACCACAAAACCTGAAGTCTGGAAAAATGCTTCTCCGATGAATTATGCCGAAAATATTAAAAACCCACATTTGCTCCTGTATGGTGGGAAAACCTATGGGGCCATTAAACTGCAAACCCCAAGGCTTTACGATACACTGAAAAATAATAAGGTACCTGCAGACCTGATTGAGGTGAAAGGGAAGAGCCATGTGCCAATGATTAGTCAGATGATATTTGGTGGAAATAAGGTGTATAAGGATATAATGGGGTTTATCGAAAAAACAATATCTAATCAATAGAATGGTTACTAAACGCTTGGTTGAAATTGAATTTAAAAATGTGTAAATTTGTTTACCATGGAAACACTAATTATACAACCTAAAGATAGAAAGCAGTTATCAACGATTAAAGCGATCCTGAAGGCTTTAGATGTAGCCTTTAAAAAAGGTGAAGAAGATGAAACAGCTTTCCTTAGTCGATCAGTGGCGAATAAAAAAGCGATTAACAAAAGTATTAAACAAGCAGAAAACGGGCAAACGGTTAAAATAGCTGTTGCTGATTTATGGAAATAGAGTTCACACTTGAAGCGCAGAAGCAAATTGAAGAGTGGAAAAAGTCAGGTAATAAGCAGGTCCAAAAGAAAATAGCTGAATTAATTATTTCCATTCTGGAAACTCCCTTCACGGGAATTGGAAAGCCTGAAGCTCTTAAGCACAATTGGACAGGTTTTTGGTCAAGACTGATTAATGATGAACATAGATTAGTTTATCAGGTACTTGAAGACCGAATAATCATTATTCAATTGAAATATCATTATTAAACGCTGTCACTTTCTCTGATTTTGTGCCTTTGTTTTAGAATTAAACATTCAGTTTCTCTGTGTTATCCAATTTACTATAATCCATAACCATTTTTCCTTCTGTGTTATGGTAATACATCAGTTCAAATTTCGAATCCCATTCAATATCTTCATCCTGATAGCTGGTCCTGGTGTGAATAGTTTGTGCAAAAGTATCATCAAAAGCTTTCAGAATGAGTACAATCTCTACTTCAGCTATCCTTAATTCTTCCGGCGTTTTCTCAAATAACAGGCTGTCTTCTGTAATCGGATGAACAATTGTCCAGTTAAGGGCTAGTATGCTAATTTTATCTCTTTCCAGTTCCATCGGATAAAAACTCCGTTTAAGTTTCCCGTCAACAGTTTCATTGTAAGTCATAAACATTTGCACTTCAATGTCAATCAAGGAATTTTTCCGGAGGTTAACTAACCTGCACATTAAGCCTTTATGATGTTGGTACGGCGCAATGACCATTTTTTTACTAAATGAAACTTTGGAAGTAGGCCTGCTAAACCGGCCATAGAGTAATCCCGTTGCCAGTGCAAAAGCCAATAAGCCGAGCATACTTTCAAAAGCAGCAAGCACGCTGGTGATAAAACCCTGTGGAGAGATATGTCCGTAACCAACTGTGGAAATGGTTTGTGCAGAAAAGAAAAAGGCATCAAAAAACTGATCGCGAAGGGTGATGCCTTTTGCGCCATTTAAATTTTCTATGCCTATTACATTATATGCCACAGCGAAAAGGGTGTTCACCAGGAGATAAGCCACAAGAATAACCAAAAAGAAACGCGGCCAGCTCATGGTAACTAATCGCGTGTATGTATCATCAAATTTAAACCAGGGCAAGCCAATTCGCTCAATGTTTGGTGTCCCATTAGTGTTTAAAACACGCTGATTTTTGATCACAGGACTGGATCCAAAACCCAGATCATCATTGAACTGTACTTTTCTGCGAAAGAAAGCCATATATTTTTAGAAAGATTTTGGAATTATAAAAAAGTATATCAATATTTGTTCTATACAAACATGATCATTAAAAACTTAAATAACAATTGGTGGTGGCATAACGAAATTCGTTAGGCAAATTCTCTTGTTATATATTTTAAAATATTTTATACACAACGAAAAGGATTGCCCAAAAAGCAATCCTTTTTTTATGCAATTTTTTTAGTATCGCTTCGGTTCGTGTCTTCGCGAAACGAAATAATAAATGGTTGGTAGAGGTACGAACCATGGCTTGAAAACATAAACATGAAAAGGATATTAAACCATTTATTCGAAAATAAAAGTTTCAGTAGGGAAGAGGCAAAAAACATCCTCATTGCTATTACCCAGGGAGAGTTTAACGATTCGCAAATTGCAGCTTTTATTACCGCTTATGCCATGAGAAACATCACTGTTGATGAATTGCAGGGTTTCCGCGATGCCATGCTGGATTTAGGCATTAAAGTAGATTTCTCTGATTTTGAACTAATCGACCTTTGCGGCACAGGCGGCGATGGGAAGGATACCTTCAACATTTCTACGCTTTCCTCATTTGTGGTGGCCGGAGCCGGACATCATGTAGCGAAACATGGTAATTATGGCGTATCCTCCGGTTGTGGATCATCTAATGTAATGGAATACCTGGGCTATTCTTTTACCAACGATCAGGATACGTTAAAACGGAACCTGGATCAGGCTGGAATTTGTTTTCTGCATGCGCCATTGTTTAATCCGGCAATGAAAATTGTGGCGCCAATTCGCAAAGATCTGGGCATTAAAACGTTCTTTAATATGTTAGGGCCAATGGTTAATCCGTCGCAACCTAAATATCAAATGGTGGGCGTTTTCAGTCTGGAACTGGCTAGATTGTATAATTATCTTTATCAGGACACGACAAAAAACTATACCATTGTACATGCGCTTGAAGGGTATGACGAAATTTCTTTAACCTGTAATGTCAAAACATTTAACAATAAGGGAGAGAGCATTTTAACCTTAACCGATATGGGCTTCGAAAAAGTTTCGGTAAATGACATTAGAGGAGGGGATACGGTAGAATCTTCAGCCAAGATTTTTATGGATGTTTTAAATGGCGAAGCAACAGATGTGCAAAATAACGTAGTACTTTGTAATTCTGCCCTGGCGATTAAAACCATTAAGCCAACCGCCAGTTTTGCCGATTGTTTTTACGAAGCTGAAGAATCATTGACAAGCAAAAAAGCACTGGAAAGTTTTAAAAAGTTAGTGGCCTGATGAATAAATTGGAAATAAAAGTTTGTGGAATGAAAATGGCAGCCAATATTGCTGCTATAGCTTCATTAAGACCTGACTTTTTAGGATTCATTTTCTATGAAAAATCGCCTCGGTTTATCACTGATGTTTCTGCAGAGTTAATTAAATATATTCCACAGGAAATTAAAACGGTTGGGGTTTTTGTTGATGAAGATTTAGAAGTTGTGAAGAAAAAAGTAAATCTATATCAGCTTAAGGGTGTTCAGTTACATGGAAAGGAATCTCCCGAGTATTGTGCAGATTTAAAATCAACATTCGGAAGCTTAGCGGTCATCAAAGCTTTTGGCGTTGACGAGGAATTTGATTTTGCTGTTTTAGCTGACTATCAAAATGTCATTGATTATTTCCTGTTCGATACCAAAACTAAAGCACATGGTGGATCTGGCAAAACTTTCAACTGGAAAATTCTGGACAGATACACGCTTGATAAACCCTATTTTTTAAGTGGTGGAATTGATTTGGAACATGCCACGGCACTAGGTGAAATTGAAGACCCGAGATTGTTTGCGCTGGATATTAATAGCCGGTTTGAGGTTGAGCCGGGCGTTAAGGATGTAGAGAAAGTTGCCGCATTTATGAAGGCATTGCAACCTTTAAAGTGAATGATCTAAATCCTAAAATAGAAATTACGATGGTTTATTCCATGATTTCAGTCAGCAGAAATAAGAGATTGATTTAACCAATGAACTCGATAAAAATATTATGAAATATAAAGTAAACGAAAAAGGATATTACGGAGATTTTGGTGGAGCATACATCCCGGAGATGCTTTATCCGAACGTAGAGGAATTGCGTCAAAATTATTTAAAGATTATTGATGATGCCGATTTTCAGAAAGAATTTCATCAATTATTAAAAGATTATGTCGGTCGGCCTTCGCCGTTATATCTGGCTAAAAGATATTCGGAGAGGTATGGTGCAAACATTTTCCTAAAAAGAGAAGATCTAAACCACACAGGTGCCCATAAAATTAACAACACCATCGGGCAAATTCTCCTTGCTGAGAAATTAGGTAAAAAGAGGATTATTGCAGAAACAGGTGCTGGTCAGCATGGTGTAGCTACGGCTACGGTTTGTGCTTTGCGTAACCTGGAATGTGTAATTTACATGGGCGAAGTGGATATTGAGCGTCAGGCGCCAAACGTTGCCCGTATGAAAATGCTCGGTGCAAAGGTTGTGCCGGCGAGTTCTGGTAGTAAAACCCTTAAAGATGCTACTAATGAAGCCATGCGCGATTGGATAAATAATCCGGTTGATACCCATTATATTATTGGCTCTGTGGTTGGTCCGCATCCTTACCCAGATATGGTGGCGTTGTTTCAATCAGTTATTTCTGAAGAAACCAAGAGGCAATTGCTGGAGCAAACCGGAAACGATCAGCCAGATTATGTTCTGGCTTGCGTAGGCGGCGGAAGTAACGCGATGGGCATGTTTTATCATTTTATGGATGATGAAAATGTAAAACTGATTGCTGTCGAAGCTGCAGGAAAAGGTGTTTCGAGTGGCCTTTCTGCTGCCACAACCTACCTGGGTAAAGAAGGTGTATTGCATGGCAGCCGAAGTATTTTAATGCAAACCGAAGATGGACAGGTGGTAGAACCGCATTCGGTTTCTGCAGGGTTAGATTACCCGGGGATCGGTCCGCAACATGCGCATTTATTCAAAACTGGTCGCGGCCAATACGTTTCCATCACCGATGAAGAAAGTCTGGATGCTGGATTGTTACTCACCCAACTGGAAGGTATTATACCTGCAATCGAAAGTGCTCATGCTTTAGCTTATCTTGAAAAAATGGAATTTAAAGGTGGTGAGAATGTGGTGATTTGCTTATCAGGAAGAGGCGACAAAGATTTAGATACTTACATTAAATATTTTAATTTATAAGATAAGAAAATAGAGAACAGAAAATGGGGAATAGTTTTGCCTACAATCTATTTTCTACTTTCTATTTGCCATTTCCATTTAAAATTATGAACCGAATCAAACAACTCTTCGAATCGAAGAAAAGTATATTATCAATTTACTATACAGCTGGTTATCCAAACATCAGCGATACCATTCAAATCGCAGAGGCCTTAGAGAAATCAGGAGCAGACATGCTGGAAATTGGATTTCCTTATTCAGATCCGGTGGCAGATGGTCCCGTGATCCAGGCAAGTAGCAAACAATCTCTGGATCAGGGAATGACGTTGAAACTGCTTTTCGAGCAACTGAAAGACCTCCGTAAAAATGTAACCATCCCTGTGTTATTGATGGGTTATGTGAATCCGGTTTTGCAGTTTGGGGTAGAAAATTTTTGTAAAGCCTGTGCCGAAGTGGGGGTTGATGGTTGCATCGTTCCTGATTTGCCAATGGTAGAATATGAAGAATTTTATCAGCGTTGCTTTGAAGAACATCATTTAAGCAATGTATTTCTGATTACGCCGCAAACGGCTGTTGAACGTATTCACAAAATTGATAGCCTGACAAATGGGTTTATTTATTTATTGTCTTCCTCTGCAACAACCGGAAAAAACCTGGAGTTAGGCAACACTACCGAAACTTATTTCGGCAGAATAAAAGATATGAATCTGAAAAATCCAACCATGATTGGTTTTGGAATTAGTGATAAACAGACGTTCGATAAGGCTTGTACTTATGCCAATGGCGCAATTATAGGTACAGCTTTTGTTAAAGCGATCGAAAATGGAAACATTGAAGAAAGTGTCAGTAATTTCATGAAGAAGTTTAAAGATTAAGCTGCACAATTTCTGTTAGCGAAAAGACTTCTTTAGCCCATGAAGCAGAAAATCTAGTCGTAATGTCTCGCTACGACTTTTTGTGTTAAGACTATCTTGGTTAAAGTCCTCAAGGAGATTAAACGGTAGTTATCCTCAATGGATGAGCATCATGCAAAGGTTGGTCCTGCAGATTTGAATAATCACCGCAGATTTTATTACTTGCTTCTGCGGAAGTCTTATGAATCTGCGGGGAAACTATTTCAACAATTGCAGTTACCATTAATCTACTGGTTGGTGTCACACCAACCAACCTAAGCTTGTCTCATCAATCAGTTCAATCATTTAATTTGTAGTGTGAGTTTTTCTGTTAGTGAGACACCAACCGATAGATGGAAAGGTTGGTCCCGCAGATACAAATGATCACCGCAGATTTTACTCTTCGCTTCTGCGTAAATCTTTTCAATCTGCGGGAAAACTATTTTAAAAATAGCAGTTACCATTAATCTACTGGTTGGTGTCACACCAACCAGCCTAAGCTTGTCTTATCAATCAGTTCAATCATTTAATTTGTAGTGTGAGTTTTTCTGTTGGTGAGACACCAACCGATAGATGGAAAGGTTGGTCCCGCAGATTTAAATGACCACCGCTGATTTTACTATTCGCTTCTGTGGAAATCTTATGAATCTGCGGGAAAACTGTTGAACAATTGCAGTTATCATTAATCTACTGGTTGGTGTCATACCAACCTGCCTAAACTTGTCTCATCAATCAGCTCAATCATTTAATTTGTAGTGTGAGTTTTTCTGTTGGTGAGACACCAACCGATAGATGCAAAGGTTGGTTCCGCAGATTTAAATGATCACCGCAGATTTTATTACTTGCTGCGGAATCTTATGAATCTGCGGGAAAACTATTTCAACAATTGCAGTTACCATTAATCTACTGGTTGGTGTCACACCAACTAGCCTAAGCTTGTCTTATCAATCAGTTCAATCATTTAATTTGTAGTGTGGGTTTTTCTGTTGGTGAGACACCAACCGATAGATGGAAAGGTTGGTCCCGCAGATTTAGATGATCACGGCTGATTTTACTACTTGCTTCTGCGGAAGTCTTTTGAATCTACGGGAAGACTATTGAACAATTGCAGTTATCATTAATCTACTGGTTGGTGTCACACCAACCAGCCTAAACTTGTCTCATCAATCAGCTCAATCATTTAATTTGTAGTGTGAGTTTTTCTGTTGGTGAGACACCAACCGATAGATGCAAAGGTTGGTCCCGCAGATTTAAATGATCACGGCTGATTTTTACTATTCGCTTCTGCGGAAATCTTATGAATCTGCGGGAAAACTATTTTAACAATTGCAGTTATCATTAATCTACTGGTTGGTGTCACACCAACCAGCCTAAGCTTGTCTCACAATCAGTTCAATCATTTAATTTGTAGTGTGAGTTTTTCTGTTGGTGAGACACCAACCGATAGATGGAAAGGTTGGTCCTGCAGATTTAAATAATCACCGCAGATTTTATTACTTGCTTCTGCGGAAATCTTATGAATCTGCGGGGAAACTATTTCAACAATTGCAGTTACCATTAATCTATTGGTTGGTCACACCAACCAGCCTAAGCTGTCTCATCAATCAGTTCAATCATTTAATTTGTAGTGTGAGTTTTTCTGTTGGTGAGACACCAGCCGATAGATGGAAAGGTTGGTCCCGCAGATTTAAATGATCACCGCAGATTTTACTATTCGCTTTCTGCGTAAATCTTTTCAATCTGCGGAAAACTATTTCAACAATTGCAGTTACCATTAATCTACTGGTTGGTGTCACACCAACCAGCCTAAGCTTGTCTCATCAATCAGTTCAATCATTGAATTTGTAGTGAGTTTTTCTGTTGGTGAGACACCAACCGATAGATGGAAAGGTTGATCCCGCAGATCTAAATGATCACCGCAGATTTTTATTATTCGCTTCTGCAGAAATCTTTTAAATCTGCGGGAAAACTATTTCAACAATTGCAGTTACCATTAAATAACATATAGCTTTTTAATCTGTCATTGGTAGAGAAGCGAAGAATCCCAGCGTTTTTATCACGACTAATGTGCAACACCGAACACATTCTGGCATTTGCAAAGAAGATGGGATTAAAACGGTCCCTATCCAGAATTTGATTCCAGTATCTAAATGCAAACCACTTTCTAAAAAATAATTTAAGAAATTTCTTGCTTAAAACTATTTTAAACACACTTTTTAGCCAGCAAATTTTTATCTGACATTTTCATGATTGTCAATTTCAAAATTGGTTATACATTTGCTTAACGGTGTTAGATTATTTATCACCTCACATTCCAAATCATGGGAAGCAAAGAAAGAATATTACGATTGAAAGATGAAACCAGAACCAAAATTCTGGATGCCGCCCTGAACATAGTTCAAACTGAAGGCTGGCAGGCATTGAGTATGCGTAAAATTGCGGATCAGATTGAATACACTGCACCAATTATTTACGAATACTTTTCAAATAAAGAAGGCATCCTGCTCGAACTTACCAGAAGAGGGTATCAGATCCTCGGGAAAGATATTCGGGAAGCCAGAGACAGGCACGAATCTCCGGAAGATAAAATGGAAGCGATGTGGATTGCCTACTGGAACTTCGCCTTTGCAAATAAGGAATTTTATCAATTGATGTACGGTGTAGACATGGTTTGCTGTAATGTTAAAAGTTCAATGCCGGAAGCAGAAACCGTAGGCAATATGCTCGGCGATGCAATTGAAGCATTGTACAAAAAACAGCCGGTGAGTGAAAATGATATCTGTACCAAATACTATACTTACTGGTCGATTATACATGGGTTAATTTCGATTAACCTGGTGCGCCCAAATGGAAGAACAACCGACGAACTAAATCAACAAATATTAAAAGACGCTATTAAAGGAATTACCTTATCCATTAATAATTAGTTTTTTTAACACTACTATTTAACACTGTTAAATAGTTTATAAGCTTTAATCCACTATAATTTAATCATATGAATGCTATCCACCTGTTGTTTATTCAACTTAACACTGTTAAATCATTTAATAATGTTAAAACTCTATTTTTCATTTCATTACTTTCCATTTCATTGATGGCTTGTAAATCGGCGCCAGATCAGTCTGCCGCAGCACCACCGCCACCAGTGCTGCCGGTTAGCCTGGTAAATGAAAGTGCACAAACTACGTACATCGACTATCCGGCGGCTATTCAGGGTGCTGTAGATATCGAAGTTCGACCACAGGTAAGTGGTTACCTGCAACGTGTTTTAGTTAACGAAGGTGCTTATGTCACTGCCGGACAAACACTCTTCAAAATCAATGACAATCCATATCGCGAAGCTTTAAATAATGCAAAAGCGAGTTTGCACGCTGCCGAAGCTGCTATTTTAAATGCTCAACTGGAGGTTGATAAATTAACTCCATTGGTTCAAAACAAAGTAGTCTCTGATTTTCAGCTTAAAACAGCTAAAACTGCCTATAAAATAGCGCAGGCAAATGCTGAACAAGCACGGGCAAGTGTAGCCGCCGCCCAGATCAATATGGGTTATACCAATGTTAAAGCAACCGTTAGTGGTTATATCGGTCGGATTCCAAAAAAGCAAGGGAGTTTAGTTTCACCTTCCGATCAGGATGCTTTAACACAGCTTTCTGATATCCACGAAGTGCATGTTTATTTTTCACTTGCCGAAAATGATTTTAACAATTTCAATGCAAATTATCCAGGTAAAACACCTGCAGATCGCATCAGTCATTTACCCGCAGTAGAATTGCTTCTATCTGATAATAGTGCTTATCCGGTTAAAGGGAAGATTGATATGATTGATGGTCAGTTTGATAAGAATACCGGCGCGATTACGTTAAGGGCAACTTTCAAAAACGCCAATAGTATTTTACGCTCCGGTAATACAGGTAAAATTCGCCTCGGCTTACCGCATCCCGATGCCATCTTGATCCCACAGGTTGCAACGATAGAAATGCAGGATAAAGTATTTGTATTTACAGTTGGTAAAGGTAATAAAGTGAATAAAATGCCCATCACGGTAATTGGTAAAAGCGGTAGTAACTACCTTATTAAAGATGGTGTAAAATCCGGCGATCAGATTGTGATGAGTGGTTTAGACCGTTTGCAGGAAGGACAAGTGATTCAACCTGAAAAGGCATCAGACAAAGCTGCTCAATTGTAAGGAAGTTAAGGGGAAAGACTAAAAAAGCTAAAAGCCGAAAGACTAAAGCTAAAAGACTAAAGGGGAAAGATAAAGCGGGAAGACAAAAGCTTAAAGCATAGAAAAGAAAAATAATAAAATAAAAAATGTTCAAGATATTTATACAAAGGCCCGTACTGGCTACCGTAATCTCCATTTTGTTGGTGATACTCGGGGTACTTGGCCTTACCAAATTGCCCTTACAACAGTTTCCTGATATTGCGCCGCCATCTGTTTTGGTTACGGCTGTTTATCCGGGAGCAAATGCCGAAACAGTTTTGCGTTCGGTTGCACCATCACTGGAAGAATCGATCAACGGGGTAGAAAACATGACTTACATGAGTTCTACGGCCAGTAACGACGGAACTTTGGCCATTACAGTATTCTTTAAACTAGGTACCAATGCAGATCAGGCGGCGGTGAATGTTCAGAATAGAGTAGCACAGGCTACCAGTCAGTTACCGGCAGAGGTTGTACAACAAGGTGTTACCACAGCTAAACAGCAGAACAGTTTCATCATGGCAATTGGCTTATACACAGAGGACGAAGCCAAATATGACCAGACTTTTGTAGCCAATTATGCACAAATTAATATCATTCCAGAAATCAAAAGGATTCCGGGAGTGGGCTCAGCCGCAATTTTTGGTGGTTCGAAAGATTATTCGATGCGTGTATGGTTAAATCCTGCACAGATGTCTACCTATAAAGTTTCTCCAAATGAGGTAATGAAAGCGATTCAGGATAAAAGTCTGGAAGCTGCACCTGGTAAATTTGGTGAAAAAAGTAAAGAGGTTTTCGAGTATGTAATTAAGTATAAAGGTAAGTTAACCAAACCAGAAGAGTATGAAAATATAGCTATACGCGCTAATGCCGATGGTTCTATATTGCGTCTGAAAGACGTAGCGAGGGTAGAACTTGGTGCTTATTCTTACAATAGTATCACCCGTTTAAACGGTAAAAAAGGAATCGTAATTGGAATTATTCAGTTGGCTGGATCCAATTCGAACGATATCCAGGTATCGCTTAATAAACTGATGGCAAAAGCCGAGAAAAGTTTCCCGGTAGGAATTAAAAAGAACATCTTTTACAGTACAAAAGTGGCTTTGGATCAGTCTATTGAGCAAGTAGAACATACTTTAGTAGAAGCCTTCTTATTGGTTTTTATTGTGGTATTTATTTTCCTGCAGGATTTTAGATCAACGCTGATTCCAGCTATTGCGGTTCCGGTAGCCATTCTGGGTACATTTTTCTTCATGCAATTGTTCGGGTTTTCTATCAATCTGTTAACCTTATTCGCGCTAATTTTAGCGATCGGGATTGTGGTAGATGATGCGATTGTGGTAGTGGAAGCAGTGCATGCCAAGATGGAACACAAACACCTCTCACCAAAAGCAGCCACACATGAAGCCATGCATGAAATTACCGGTGCAATCATTTCGATTACGTTGGTAATGGCCGCGGTATTCCTGCCAGTAGGTTTTATGGAAGGCTCTACAGGCGTTTTTTACCGCCAGTTTGCTTTTACCATGGCCATTGCCATTGTAATCTCAGCCGTAAATGCATTAACATTGAGTCCGGCTTTGGCAGCTTTGTTTCTAAAAGATAATCATGCCAAAAATGCTGATCAGCCAGAGGCGAAAAAAGGATTTAAAGAGAAGTTCTTTAACGGATTCAACACCAGTTTTAACTCGCTCACTAACCGGTATGTTGGCGGCCTGAAGTTTTTGGTTCGCCACAAATGGTTAAGTATGGGTGGCCTGGCACTAATCACTTTAGTTACCGTTTTCATGGTTAAAACCACTCCAGCCGGGTTTATCCCGACCGAAGATCAGGGTTTTATAGCCATTGCTGTAAACACTCCGTCTGGAACGTCGTTAGATGGAACACAAAAAATAATGACGGAAGCTGAAGCCGTACTAAGCAAGCTGGATGCATCTAGAGATGTGACCGCAGTATCGGGTTTTAACTTATTGACAAACTCTACCAGTCCGTCATCCGCCGTTGTATTCGTACTGTTAAAACCAAATGAAGACCGCGGTGCGGTAAAAAATATTGAAGAGATTATGAATCAGGTTCGTGGCAAATTAGGCGCAATATCTGGTGGAAGTTTCTTTGTATTCAGTTTCCCAACTGTTCCTGGATTTAGTAATGTGGAAGCTTTAGACATGGTTTTACAAGATAAGACCGGTGGCAAACTTGATAAATTTAGCGGTATCTCTCAAACCTTTATCGGTGAGTTGATGAAACGACCTGAAATTGCAGTAGCCTTTACCAGTTTTAAAGCTGATTATCCGCAATTGCAATTGGATATCAACGATGAAAAAGCAGATCAGCTGGGAGTTAATGTAAAAGATATTCTGCAAAGTATGCAAACTTATTTCGGTAGTGTGCAGGCTTCAGATTTTAACCGCTTCGGCAAGTATTACCGCGTGGTGGTTCAGGCTGATGTGCAGGACCGTGCAGACCCGTCGTCTATAGATCGCGTATTTGTAAAAAGCAACCGTGGTGAGATGGTACCAATTAATACCTTAGTAAAACTGACCCGAATTTATGGTTCTGAAACGGCATCAAGGTATAATCTGTTTAACTCCATTTCAATCAATGCTATTCCAAAACCAGGCTTCAGTTCGGGTGATGCAATTAAAGCGATTGAAGAAGTAGCTGAGCAGCAGTTACCAGATGGTTACAGTTATGAATTCTCCGGACAAACACGTGAAGAGATTTCTTCTGGTGGTCAATCAACTGTGATTTTCCTGCTGTGTCTGGTATTTATTTACTTCCTGCTTTCTGCCCAGTATGAAAGTTACATCTTACCATTTGCTGTGCTGTTATCTATCCCTGCCGGAATATTTGGTGTATTCGTAGCAATCGGTTTAACAGGAATTGTAAATAATATTTATGTACAGGTAGCGCTGATTATGTTAATCGGTTTACTGGCGAAAAATGCGATTCTGATTGTAGAATTTGCGGTTCAGCGGCGAAAGGCTGGTCAGCCATTGGTTGCCGCAGCATTAGAAGCCGCTAAATTACGGCTGCGACCAATCATTATGACATCCCTGGCATTTGTGGTTGGTTTGATCCCAATGATGGGGGCCACTGGTCCGTCGGCGCAAGGTAACCACTCCATTAGTATTGGTGCTGCGGGCGGAATGATATCCGGTGTAATATTAGGCTTGTTTATCATCCCAGTGTTATTCGTGATTTTCCAGGCTTTACAAGAAAAAATTTCCAAATCAAATGAGGTTGTTCACGAGGAAGAACCTGTAAAAAATATAGCTTATGAAACGGTTTAATATCCTAAGCATCCTGCTCTTCGCAATCATATGGAGTGGATGTTCTATTTCACAAAACCTGGCTTTGCCTGGTGGTTTGGCACCTCAAATGTTTAGAAATTTGGTGCCACAAGATTCTTCAAGTATTGGCAATTTGCCGCTGAAGAGTTTTATAAACGATCTTACAGTACAAAGTTTAATTGATACCGCACTGGTTCGTAATTACGACATGCAAATTGCATTGAAAAATATCGATGCTGCCGAAGTATTATTTAAACAATCAAAGCTGGGTTATTTGCCAGAACTGAAATTACAGGTAACAGCAAGCTCCAGCCGTCCGTCTGATAATAGCCTGAATGGATTAAGTTTAAACCAATTTACCGGCTCTACGCATATCGAAGATTACAATGCCAACCTTGGCGTATTTTGGGAGGCAGATATCTGGGGTAAAATCCGAAATCAAAAAGCTGGTGCATTAGCCAGTTTCTTGCAAACCGGTGAAGCCAGAAAAGCAATTCAAACGCGTTTGGTAGCCAATGTTGCCCAAGGTTATTATAATTTATTGATGCTTGATGCGCAACTGGAAATAGCCCGTAAAAACTTAAAGCTGAATGATAGTACATTAAGAATTATTAATTTACAGTTTGATGCTGGTCAGGTTACTTCTTTAGCCATTCAACAGGCCGAAGCACAGCAATTAAATGCTGCTGGTTTAATTCCACGTTTAGAGCAAAACGTTGCTTTGCAAGAAAATGCTTTAAGTGTTTTAATCGGGACTTTGCCTAAGTCGATTAACCGTTCAAGTCATTTAGATCAAATGACTATTCCAAAAGATTTGAATGCCGGTTTTCCTTCTTCATTGTTAAGCCGCAGACCAGATATTAAATCGGCAGAATTGGCATTAAACGTGGCAAATGCAAGAGTTGGTGTAGCGAAAGCAAGTTTGTATCCATCTTTGGTGATAACAGCAAGTGGTGGGATCAATTCTTTTAAGGCAAGTAACTGGTTCAGTATGCCTGCATCGTTGTTCGGAATGGTTTCTGGAGGGATTACTCAACCCATCTTTCAAAGAGGCCAGTTGAAATCTAATTTAGCTTTAGCAAAAATCGACAGAGAGAAAAGTGTGATTCAGTTCCGTCAGTCTGTGATTACCGCCGTAGGTGAAGTTTCTGATGAGTTAACAAAAGTTGAAAAATTAAAAACGCAATATAGCATTGCAGAGAAACGTGCACAGACTTTACAACAGGCTTCGAGAAATGCGAGTTTATTGTTCAAAAGTGGTATGGCAAATTATTTAGAGGTCATTACCGCGCAAGGTAATTTATTGCAGAGCGAGTTGGAGTTAACATCGATTAAAGCCGAACAACTGAATGCAGTGGTAGGTTTGTATCGTTCATTAGGTGGTGGCTGGAACTAAATATTAATTTTTTAAGTGATTAATTTTTTTTAACCTGTAAGGCCTGGTAGGCTTTACAGGTTTTTTGTTTTGTGAATAGGTTTTTTTTCCCGCTACGCTTGGCTTGCCTCGGCTGGCCGCCGAAGGGCTTCTTCTCTTTTCCTTGATGAAAAGAGACAAAAATCAAGGCTTGGAACTGATGTCGGATAAAATCGTCAAAGCTTAATTTCGGCAGCACAAGCACCCGAGGAAGGATCGGGCAATATGCGCTGCCTTAGGTAGTGGGTTATGAAAGATTGTGGTTGAAGCTTTAACGTTTTCTCCTTCCATCATTTCCGAGGCCAGGTAGCGGGGTGGCCATAGCGATATTGTCATTCAGAGCGCAGCGAAGAATCCCTGCGTTTTGTCTACTGCCTTCATACAACATGAAACCCTTTTTGCGTCATTCCAAGAACGGTGGGTTAAAGCGGTCGTCTGGCTGAACTTGATTCAGGATCTAACTTCAATAAGTGCTAAACTAAATTCAGCACAACGATTCGGATAGTACATCCCCAAGAAACATCCGTCATTGCGAAGCTGATCTTTCATCTGCTGAAGCAATCTCCATCGAAGAATCTGAAAAAGGAGATTGCTTTGTTATGCCTCTTCAGAAACGACGGGATGTTTAAGAGCAGTTATAGCTACTAATAAGCTTTCCGCTGCGCGGGCTTTCCTCGGCTGGCCGCCGAAGGGCTCTTCTCTTTTCCTTGATGAAAAGAGACAAAAATCAAGGCTTGGAACTGATGTCGGAGAAAATCGTCAAAGCTTAATTTCGGCAGCACAAGCACCCGATGAAGGATCGGGAGAGGATGCGCTGCCTTGGGTTGTGGGGGGGGTGAAAGTTTGTGGTCGAAGCTTTCAACGTTTTCTCCTTCCATCATTTCCGAGGCCGGATAGCATGGTGGCCAAAGCAGGGTGTCATTCAGAGCGCAGCGAAGAATCCCTGCGTTTTTGCCTACTGCCTTCATTTAACACCGAACTTTTTTATTACGTTATTCCAAGAACGGTGGGTTAAAGCGGCCGTCATCCTGAATCTAATTCAGAATTTGTTTATAAAAAACGGTGTCCTTCAGTATTTTACTCTTCATCCAGGGGGATTATTTATTGGTTTGTTGTCTTTACGAACCGAAACGCCTCATTTTGAAAACTTTAAGGCATTAGGGAAATCATCATTTCGGTCGGTGGGACACACGACCGATAGACAACTATTTGCCGTGAAGAATCTCTGCATTTTCTCCTTTCATCTTTCCTGGGCCGGAGCGCAGGGCGGCAATAGCAGTGACGTGAAATGGAGCATTTCTGTAAGCAAAAAAATCGCATTCAAACTTCCACAGGTGGTTGTTCAAATGCGATTCTTAAGAAAACCGGCGACCTTATCCCTTTCTGGCCATATCGATCATCATAGAAATTTCATCAACAGCGGCTTCATTTCCACCATCAAAACCCATCAAGTTAAATCTGATATTTCCTTGCGGATCAATCACAAATTTGGAAGGAATCCCATTAACCTTATAATCACTCACCACTTTATTGATCTTGGTTTCATGGTCTTTATTATCCATCAACACTTCAAAAGTATAGTTTTGCGATTTAATGTAATCTGCAGCATCTTTAGTCGGGTTAGGCGTTTTCTCCCAGGTGTGAATAAACAAAAACTGTACAGTAGGATCGTTTTTATATTTATTCACAGCCATTTGCATTGCCGGAAACGATGCCTTACATGGTCCGCACCAGGTTGCCCAAAAGTCTAAGATGACGGTTTTACCTTTCAAGCTGCTTAAGGTTACCTGTTTGCCGTCAAGATCAGTCAGCGTAAAATCTGCAGCGGGTTTTTTAACCATTTCTTTATTCAGTTTTTGCTGAAGATTGGCGATGATGCCTTTCCTGATTTCTGCAGCATATTGATCAAAACCTGCTTCGCTGCCCTTCACTTTAGTGTACAGCTTTTTGAAGGTAGCACTCATCTCGTCGTCTGCTTTACCAGATTTAACAGCTTCCTCCAATTTTGCATACGCCTCCTCATTTCTGTTTAAGGCCATTAAAATTTTCGCATACTGAAAATTTGATTTTGGAGAAGCAGTCTTTGGATTGGTCGTAGCTAATTTTGCATACTTTAGTGCTTCATTGTAATTTTTTTGCTCATAGAGCACATTGGCATAACTCATGGTTAAATAAGGGTAACCCGATGCGGCAAATTTCGATGAGTTTTCATTCGGTAATTTCCCATCATAATAAACTTTTGCACTTTCTGTTGCCTTTTTGTAAAAGAGGGCTGCGTTTTTTAAATCCCCGTTTCGATAAAAAGCTTCACCAAGACCACTATAAGCATTGCCTTTCCAAAAGTCGACCAATAACTTATCCGCATATTCCAGGGCTTTCGCAGTATTTTTTTGTTCTGCATAACCGCTTGCAATGCTGCTGGTTACATAATCGTAGGTAATCAAATCTTCGCCACTAAAGTTTGATGGTGGAAATTTCTTAATCCATGCCTTATAAGCGATTTCCTTTTCAGCAGGCGTTTTTAAAGGAAAAATTTCATCTGAAGCCACTTTGTTTCTGGCACGCATTCCATTCGGAAATTTGGTCAATTGTGCTTCCAGTAGCGAGTCAGTTGCTTTTTGATTTTTCAGCCGGAAGTAATAATTAATGGCCAGATCCATTTCTTTTTCATTATCAGCTGCAGCCAGGTGCTTAAGTTTGCTATTGAGCAGGGCCTGGTCTGCTGGATTTTTAGAAGCGACCAATTTGTCCAGATAAATTTTTGTGGTATCAAGTGGTTTTGTTTGTGCGTTAAGTTGAATTGATGCAGCTATTAATCCAAGCGTGCCAATAAAAAGGCTTAATGTTTTCATATTTTAATCTTTAAAAATTTCTGATAACTTTTTAGTTAATTCTTCGCCTCTTAAATCTTTGGCAATCACTTTGCCTTCTTTATCGATCAAAAAGCTCGCAGGTACAGATTTTACACCGTAAGTTGTTGCGGCAGTATTTGTCCAGCCCTTTAATTCTGAAACATGTTTCCAGCCAAGCCCATCGTCTTTTATCGCTTTTAACCAAGCTTCTTTTTTGCTGTCAAGCGAAACACCTAAAATCTCGAATCCTTGATCATGATACTTTTGATAGGCGGCAACAACATTTGGATTTTCTTTTCTACAAGGCACACACCAGCTGGCCCAAAAGTCTATTAACACATACTTTCCCCTTAATTGTGACAATTTTAAAGGCTTATCATTCACATCGTTCATAGTAAAATCCGGAGCAACTTTTCCCGGGGCGGTTTTATTTACTAACGCTAAACTCTCTTTAATCGCTTTGCCGAAATATGAATTTTTAACTTCAGGCTTAAAAAGTGTGTACATTTCTGCTGCCTGTTGTGGATAGTTGTAATTAATTAAACGATCTTCTACGATGGCTGCAACAGCTACTGAACCGGGATGCGCCAGTACGTAATCCTTAATTGCTTTTTGATTAAGCACATCGAGATTTTTAAATTCATCATCAAAGGGCTTGCGTTGTTCGGGGCTAAGGATTATTTTTCCTTTTTGCGTTGCACTATCCATTGCATTATAAATCTTTCCTGCCTTTGCCGTGATAATTTTCCAGGGGCCGTTGTAAAAAACCAAATAAACATCGGTTTCTGGTGATCCACTGATTTTAGCGTTAAATAAAGAATCTTTATGCCCGTCAAACAAAATCGCTTTATTTTCAAGAAGAAAATATTTTTGCTCCCTGATTTTTGGGATTTGAATGCTGTACATCATTACTTCAGGAGTTGTTCCGGAAAATGTAAATTTTCCATTTGTTATTTGGGTTGAATCTTTAATTTCCTGATCACCGATTTGATGAATAAGATAGATGATGCCTTTCTCTATACCTCTGATATTTCCTGAAATTTTATAACCAGTTTGAGGTTTAAATGCGGTTGCACCTAGTAAAAGTGTCGCTGCTAAAGCGATATATTTTGTTTTCATGTTATAGGTTGATGATATTTAAAGCAAATTACTATTTGAAGCTTGTTGAAAGACCAATGGTAAATCAACAAGCACAAACTGGATTTTAATAGTTTAATTGTAGCCAGGGTTTTGGGTTAATGCAGTATTGATTAAACGTTGTGCATCTGGTACTGGATATAATACCGAAGTTGTTTTCCATGTGGTAGGTCTAAGGGTGCCTAAAACTGCATCAGCTCGGTTTGTTCTTTTTAAATCCAACCAGCGATGACCCCATTCGCCAAAAAGTTCCATTTTTCTTTCCTGTTCAACCGCAGAAAGCATTTGTGCCTGGGTTAAGGTTGCGCTAACACCCGCTAAACCAGCTCTAGCCCTAACAATATCTAAATCTGTTTTTGCCCCGCTCAAATTGTTTTGTTGTGCCCTGGCTTCTGCACGAATAAGGTATTGTTCAGCTAATCTTAAAGCAACATTATACTCATTTCCGGTGCCAGAGCCTATCTTATATTTAGTAATCGAATAATAAGTTTTACCGCCTAAGGTTTTTGTCGATGTCCAGTTTGCTCTGCGTAAATCGGTTGTACTTTCAAAGCTTTGATATGTACCATCGGCTAAAGAGTAAGCCGGAATTGACGTAGCAGCCGAAACATATCCATTACCCGGTACAGAAACACCTGTTAAATTCCCTATCTGCCAGATAATCTCATTACTGCTATTAATAAACGCTAATTCCGGAGCAGGTAAACTATACGTGCCAGCGTTAATTACCTGTGTTGCTTGCGCTTCAGCATTGGCATAATCTTTTTGATAGAGGTAAACACGGGCTAGGAGCGCAGTAGCTGCTAGCTTGTTGGCCCGCCCCCTGAATGTTCCAATATATGCATTAGGTAATGCAGCCTGCGCCTCGGTCAAATCTTTAATAATTTGTGCGTAAACTTGGGCTGATGGTGTACGTGGTAAAGCGGCATTTTCAAATGCAGAATAATCATCTTTTAGTGGAAGAGGGATATCACCAAATAAATTAACGGCATAGAAGTAGAAATAAGCCCGTAAAAATTTTGCTTCACCTAATAACTGCGCCTTAGTCGAAGCCGTTAAAGTTGTGGAGGATGTGATACCACTTACGGCATTATTGGCATTTTTTATTAATGGATAAAGGTTACCCCAGGTATTATTTACAAAACCATTGGTACTAAGCAGGGCATTTTTAGAAAATTCCTGAACGCCTGCGTCTGTACCATTATATTGTACATCATCCCCAGAAATTCCCGGATAAAATGTTACATGTGTGAGGAAGCCATTTACCCCCGCAGAAGAAAGCGTATAAATCCCCATCACCACACTCTGTGCTGATGCATCTGTTTTAAAGGCATCGTCAAAACTAATCTGGGTAGGAGGTGCGCCTAATTCTACAAATTTTTTACAAGATGAAACAGTAAACCCTGCTCCAATAATCAATGTGGTATAAATAAAATTTTTATAATTTTTTTTCATGACTTTTACCTTTAAAATGAGCAGTTAACGCCAAATACAATTGTTCTTAACGGTGGTACAACCTGGCTGATTATTCCTGTACCTAATCCCGGAGGGCCGCCTTGAACCGTTGTCTCTGTATCTAACACATATTTATTCTTGGCCCATGTGTATAAATTCTGACCCTGAACAAAAACGCTGGCATTTGAAATTTTTACGTGCTTAAGCCATTCTTGCGGTAGGGTATAAGACAAGTTTACTGATCTTAATTTCAGATAAGACGCATCACCATAAACCGCATCGGATTGGGTATAAAGATTATAGGAAGCTGCGATTGCGGTGCCGGCAGTAGCAGAAGATCCGGGTATACCAGCTGAAGGATTCGATGGTGTCCATCTGCCTAACCAATATTCATTTTGATTTGTTAATGCACCAGGGCGTGTGTTTAGGATTTGAGTTACCCCGAAGCGGTGATTGAACTGAAAGAATATTCCTAAATCAAAGCCTTTATAGGAAAAAGTATTGTTAAATCCTCCAAAAAAAGGCGTACCAAGGTCTGCAACATAACGGTCATTAGTATTGATTACCCCATTTCCATCTCTGTCCTCATACATTGCCGCACCATTTGCTGGGTTTACACCTAGAAAATGATAAGGACGGAACAAATTGATTGATTCTCCAACAACATAGCTGAAAGAAACAAATGATTTATCAAGATTAGGAAATTCTACCAACTTGTTGTCAGTAAAGGTTAAGTTCAGAGATGATTTCCATGAGAAATCTTTAGAAACTATATTCGTAGTATTTAATTCTAATTCTAGACCCTGATTTTGAATAACTGCCGGCAGGTTTTGCGTATAGCCATTATAACCGCTCTGGAAAGCCACAGCATTTGATGTAATTTGATCGGAGGAACGGTTTCTGTAATAATTGGCCGTAAATGTAATGCGGTCTTTTAAAAAACCTAAGTCAATTGCAAGATCTAGCTTTTTGGTTGTTTCCCATTTAATAGTTTGATTAGGAAGGCCACTTGGTACTATAGCTGCATTACCTAAATATGGAGTTGTTGGATTATACAAAGGCAAATAAAGATAATTTGGAATCTGATCGTTACCTGTTGTACCAAAACCAGCTCTCAGTTTACCAAAGCTTAAGAATGAAAGATTATCTTTAATAAAATCCTCATTAGAAAAGATCCAGGCAGCACCAACAGCCCCAAAATTACCAAAACGGTTCTCGGGACCAAATCTTGATGAACCATCTCTTCTGAAAGTGGCATTGACCAGGTATTTCTCTTTCCAGTCGTAATTTAATTTAGCAAACACCGCATTATATTTATATTTTACGATGTTATTATAGCGTATAGTGATTGTTCCGGCAGCGCTAAGGGTACCTAAAAGATCTTCAGAACTGTAGTTGTTACCGAAAATAGACGATCCACTTGAAGTGTTTTGTTGGAAACTAGTACCAATTAGAGCTGTAAACTTTCCTCCGCCTAAATTCCTGCTGTAATCCAATGTAGGCTCTACAATCCAGTTTTGGGCATTTAAATTAGTAAATGTTGCACTACTAACCGGATTACTTGTTGGGTTTTGTGAAGAAAACGGGTCTTTGTTAATTTGTTCCAACCTGGTATTGGTGTACCCAAAATTGGTTTTGGCTGTTAATCCAGGTAAAATGCTGTATTTAATATTGGCATTTGCAATTAAATTATTGGTTACGCCGGTATATTCTTTCTGTAAGGCAGCCATAGGATTTGTAAAGCTACCAAACCAATATAATTTGTTATTGGCGTCATATAAAGGCAAATTAGGTGGCAAGTTATATGCTGAAGATACATCTGATGCAGGCAGCTTAGTATTATCGTTGCTATAACTAACAGAGAATGATGCACCAAACTTTTTATTTTGTGAAGTATGATCAAGATTTAATCTCGAAGAAAATCTCTTATTGCCGTTATCACCTAAAAATACACCAGTTTCTTTACGATAGCCAGAATTGAAAAAGAAACGGGTTTGATCATTTCCACCGGATAGTGATCCCTGGATTTCATTTACATGACCACGATTTCCAATCAATAACTTTTGAAAGTCAGTAGAACTGTTTTGGTCCCATAGTGTTAAATCAGGGGCATTAGTTGCATTCGGCACAGCATTGTCATTCTGAAATGCCTCTCTTCTCATAGCCAAATAATCCTGAAGATTTAACATTGGAATAAAGCGACCAACTTCTGTAAAACCTGTACTTAAATTCGCACTCACTCTCACCCGACCAGATTGCCCTTTTTTAGTAGTAATTAATACCACACCGTTTGCACCTCTTGATCCGTAAATTGCCGTAGCATCTGCATCTTTCAAAATGTCTATCCGCTCAATATCAGATGGGTTGATCATCCCAAAAGGGCTGATACCGCCGCTTGCACCTGAGGTTCCAAAAGCATTTAAATTATCTGTTGGAGGAGAAGCACCATTAAAATTGGTAAAAGGTACGCCATCAATGACGTACAATGGAATACCGCCTTGCGATAAAGAATTTTGTCCACGGATTTGAACTTGCACCGTACTACCTGGAATGCCGTTGTTTTGAGCAATAAGCACACCCGCCATTCTGCCTGCTAATGCTGCCAATGGATTTCCCACAGGTTGTTTCTCAATTTCCTCCGCAGAAATAGAGGCTACAGAACCTGTATTCAGTTTCCTGGTCGTGGTACCATAACCAATCACCTGTACTTCATTCAAACTACCTGCTTCCGGAACCAGGGTAGTTTTTAATGAGGTGATTTTCTCATCAACGGCTATTTCTTTGGTTACGTAACCCACATAACTTAATATGATGGTAATGGTTTTTCCTGTAGGAATGATAATGCTATAATGTCCATTTTGATCCGAAGCCGTACTAAACTCTTTATCGCCTTTTATGCGAATAGATACGCCAGGAAGGGGATTCCCGATTTCATCTGTAATGATCCCCGTCAATCTAACATCTTTTGCCTGCCCGGTTAAAACCGTTGAAGGGAGCTTCGAAATCAGAATTTTATCTCCAACTTGATTATAAGTTAAACCGGTTCCCTTTAAGATCATATCTAAAGTTTCTTTCACCGATCGCTCTTCCAACGGAATACTTACCGGTTTAAGATTTTTAAGTTCATCATTGCGGTACAAAAAACGAAATGAACTGTTTTGTTCTATTTTTTTAATTGCTGTGGTGATGGTTTCCTGTTTTAGCTCCATCGTAACCCGCACTTGCTGAGCAGATTGAGCGTTCACTTCTAAAGCAGACAGGCATTGGAAAGAGGTAATGAATACGATAGCAATAATTAAGCTGGTACGCATAAGCTGACGAATTAAATATCGTGTTTGGGATGATGCAGTGAAGAAAACATATTTCTTCCTGCCCTCTGCCGATTGTGCAGAAAAATACATAGTTTTAAATGTTTTAAATGAATTCTGGAAAATTGTTTAAACGCGTAGATACAGTTAGCGCTGTATCTGCAACGACTCCTTGTTTAGCGACAAGGAGTTTTTTATTCATTTAAATTCGCAGCTGGTAAGTTTTTTTCATGTTGTTTGGTTTAGTTAATTGAATTGATTTTGAGTTACTTGCTATTCACATCCCCCGCCTTTGATGGTTATGCCGCCGGCGCTGTTTTGGTATTGTGCATGATTATAAGAGCAGATAATTTTTAGAATTTCCTCTAATGATTCCCTTTTAAGAAAGGTGGCTGTAAATCTGCATTTCTTAGCCGATTCGTTATCTACGGTGATTGGTGTATTAAAGCGTTTGGCTAATACCTCTGCCGCTTCTTCCAGCGAGATATCATCAAAGAAAATATCACTCTCCTGCCATTGAACAGTATTTTTAGCAATAACTTTTGCCAGGTTGACTTGTTTATCTTTTTTATTGAAAACAACTTGTTCGTTCGGTACTAAAATTGCTAAAACCGCATTGCTATCCAAAACGCTCACTTTTCCTCTGGTCACCGTAACCGAAATTTCATGGTCGCTATCATAAGCTTTGATATTAAATGCCGTCCCTAAAACAGTAGTGGTTAATTTGCCCGTAAATACAGCGAAGCTTTTTTTAAGGTCATGCCTGATGTCGAAATAACCCTCGCCTGTTAAGATAACGGTTCTTTTTTCACCAAAAGCTTTTGGATAAGTGATCGAACTGTTGGTGTTTAAGATTACGGAGCTGCCATCTGGTAACGTTATTTTTCGATGTTCGTCGCCCGTTTTAACTGTTATTAAATTTAGTGAGTTGCGATCTTGCGAGGTATTAGTAACTGTTTTGACCACAGTATTTGAGTTACTATTCGTTTGTCTGTTAAGAAAAAATGTAGCCAGACAGATGATCAGGAAAGCGGCTGCCCAGCCCAGCCACTGAATGGAGAAGTGAGGTCTGTTCGACGTTTTTTTGGTATCAGCAGCTAAAACCCTGGTGAGAATTGAATCAGCTTTAATCGGATTTAACTCAGTTTCCTGACTCTGGTTCCAGAAATTATCCATTACCAAATCAAGCACAGTTTGATCATCTGCGTTTCTTACGATCGCCATAAACTCCTTCAATTCTGCAGGAGAACACGTCTTGCTCACATACTTATCAAATAGATAGGCAGACCTTTCTTGTTCCATTTTGTTTGGTTTGGGCCTGAGAAAAATAAATTTATCAGGCTTTTATATATATTGACAATTCAAAAAAGAAAAGGAGGTAGTGAAAGCTGAATTATTTAAGAAAAAAAAGCAAAAGAGGCACAACTTTTATTTCATCATGTATAATCAGGTAGTTTTTAATTGATTTAACAGCATCTCTGAGATGAGTTTTTACCGTTAATGGAGATAAACTCAATTTTTCTGCAACATCTTTCTGCTTTAAACCCTCCATATGGCAAAGATTGTATATTAATTTTTGCTGAGGCGGAAGTTTATTAATGGCCTCATCTAATAACTTCTTTGTTTCCCTGAATTGAATTTCATTTTCAGTGGCCGAGTCAATATCTGTATTCGTTTGGTTGGCTAACTGATAGTTTTTTTGTTCGACAGCAATTTTTTTTAGTGCGTTTAAGGTTTCATTCTTTGCGATTGTCCTTAAAAAGCCTCCAAAATTATCAATCGTAGCTAAATGTTGTCGTCTTATCCAGAGTTTAATAAATACATCCTGAACAATCTCCTCAGCTGCTGAATTTGTCTGTAGAATGGCTAAGGCATAACCATAAACCTTGTTTTTATAAAAATTGAAAAGAACACCGAAAGCTTGCTGATCTCCCCTGGCAGTTCTTGCCAGGATCAACTTTTCGTCCGCCGGTTCCTTTTGCATGGTGCTAATATATCAATTAAACTAAATGTTTGTATAGCATGATGGTAATTGGGAGCGTGTAAACGAAGTTTTTTAGGACAAAATGCGTGGCAATACACGGAGGTGGCAGAAAACCCAGCTAGATCTTTAGATTCGGAACAAGATTTAAAAATGCCTGAAAATTGGCCTTATATTTTTTCTTATCCAGCTTAAAATAAAAGGCGCCCTTTTTAGAACCGGATTTATCTTTCTCTTCCAGTTTAATTAACAAACCGGTGGAACTAATTTTTCTACTGAAGTTTCGGGTGTCTATTTTGGTATCGTTTACTTCTTCAAAAAGCATTTGTAATTGAGGAAGCGTAAATTTTTTAGGTAACATTTCAAAAAGGATAGGATGGAGGGCCGCTTTGTAGCGAAGCTTTTTTCGTGCATCGGCAACCATCTGGTCATGATCGAAAATCAATTTCGGGCTTTCGTTAATCAGAAACCATTCTGCATGGTATTCGTCGCTCAGTTGTGCCTGGTATTTATGAATATCAATCAGGGCGAAATAACCTACAGATAAGGTGCGCTCAATCGGATCTCGGTTTGGTTCTCCATAAATCTGAAGCTGTTCCAGGTAGATGCCCTCCAAGCCAGTATTCTTTTTAAGCACCCGGTTGGCGGCATCATCCGGACTTTCGTTAGAGCCCACGAAGCCGCCAATCAAACTCCATTTGTTTTTTTCCGGTTCCAACCCTCTTTTAACCAATAGTAATTTAAGGCGCTCCCCGTCAAAACCGAAAACTATACAATCTACAGCCACCAGGTAATGGGGTTGGCCTGAATATTCTATCATTCTGAAACTAAATTAAATCTGCCTGAATATCTTTAAATTTTTGCGAAAACAGAAATTATAAATATTTTATTAAATGTCACTTTGACAAATAATAATTTATTTATACTTTAGCCAAGTTCAACGTCCATTTTTGTAGCCCAACATTCTAATCAATAATATAACATGATTAAAACATTTGATCTCGATTCAAATCCTCACAGAAGATTAAATATCCTAACCGGCGAGTGGGTGCTGGTATCTCCGCATCGTACTAAAAGGCCCTGGCAGGGTAAAGTGGAAGACCTGGCAGCAGATGACCGTCCGGAGTATAATCCTAAATGTTACCTGTGCCCCGGCAATGACCGGGCAGATGGTGATGTCAACCCGGATTATAAGGAAAGTTTTGTTTTTAAAAATGATTTTTCAGCTTTGCTGGAAGATACACCAACAGACAGCCTTGATGATGATGGCTTGTTAGTGGCTAAAAACGAACGTGGCATCTGTAAAGTAATCAGCTTCAGCCCGAAGCATAACTTAACCTTGCCAGAGCTCAGTGTGCGTGAAATTACGGCAGTAGTTAATCTTTGGCAAAAAGAGTATAATAGCCTTTCAGAAAACGAATGGATTAAATACATCCAAATCTTCGAAAACAAAGGGGAAATTATGGGTTGCAGCAATCCGCATCCGCACGGGCAGATCTGGTCGCAGAGCGAAGTGCCGATGGAAATCGTGAAAGAAACGGAACGCCAGAAAAATTACTATGCTGTTCATCGCCAAAGCATGCTGGCTGCCTATTTAAAGCTGGAACTGAAAAAAAACGAAAGAGTAGTATTCGAAAATGAGCATTTCGTTGTTTTGGTTCCTTTCTGGGCAGTTTGGCCTTACGAAACGATGATCATCAGCAAGCGGCATGTCAGCAGTATTAAATTTTTTACTGCCGTTGAAAAGCAAGCGCTTGCTGAAGCGATAAAGGCACTCACAACGAAATACGATAACCTTTTCGAAACTTCCTTCCCTTATTCTGCCGGAATGCATCAGGCTCCGGTAAACGATGGCGATCATCCGGAATGGCATTGGCATATGCATTTTTATCCGCCACTGCTTCGTTCTGCAACAGTGAAAAAGTTTATGGTAGGTTACGAAATGCTTGCTAATCCACAACGCGATATTACACCGGAATTTGCTGCAAATCGCCTGAAAGAATTGGCTGCCGAACATTATAAAACGAAAAAAAACTAACCAAAAAAAATAAAATAATTTAGAGCGAATGGATATTGAACGTTTAAGAAAAGCATTTAAAGAAGTTTTTCAAACCGAGCCTGTACTGGTTAAATCTCCTGGAAGAATTAACATTATTGGTGAGCATACCGATTATAACGAAGGCTTTGTAATGCCTGCGGCTATAAATAAAGCCATATATGTAGCGGTTTCCAAAAGGGAAGATGATGAAATTCATTTATTTTCTGAAAGCTACCAGCAATCCTTTCAGTCATCAGTTGCTGCAATTGAAAAATCTGAACTGGGCTGGGCCAATTATGTGCTGGGTGTAGCTGATCAACTCGTAAAACGAGGCTATAAAATAGCAGGATTCAACTTATATCTTGATGGAAATGTTCCTCTCGGAGCTGGTCTTTCTTCATCAGCTGCGCTGGAATGTGCTACCGCATTTGCGATTGATCACCTGAATGATCTTCAGATTTCAAAAATGGATCTGGCATTAATTTCCCAAAAAGCAGAACATGTATTTGCTGGTGTAAACTGTGGAATTATGGACCAGTTTGCCTCTGTATTTGGCAAAAAAGATCATGCAGTGCTTCTGGATTGCCGATCGATGGAATATGAGTATATCCCATTAAAATTACCGGGTTACAAATTTGTGCTGCTGAATACGAATGTGAAACATTCCCTGGCCGATTCTGCCTATAATAAGAGAAGATCGCAATGCGAACAGGGCGTAGCCTGGATTAAAGCTGCACATCCTGAAGTAAATAGCTTAAGAGATGCAGATTTAGACATGCTTAAAGCCTATGTAGAACCAAAAGATGCTGAAGTTTTTCAAAAGTGCAAATTCGTAGTAGAAGAAATTGCGAGAATTCAGCAGGCAGCTGAATCACTTAAGCTCGGAGATTTAGAGGCTCTAGGTAAGCTGATGCTGGCCACAGATGAGGGCTTGAGTAAGGAATACGAAGTGAGCTGCAAAGAACTCGACTTTCTGGTTGATTACGTTAGAAATCTTGATTACGTTCTTGGCGCACGAATGATGGGTGGTGGCTTTGGTGGTTGTACCATCAATATCGTGAAAGATGAAAATATAGATGCGCTGATTTCAGAAATCAGTACGCTTTACGCCAAAGAATTTAGCCTTACACTTGATGCTTACATCGTAGAAACCGACAACGGGTCTGAACGCATCGCTTAACAAAAATTGATGCTGCCAAGCACATAAAAATAATACCTAAACAAATAAATGAATGAAAAATAATATTCTCGATACGAAAGATTATATCGTTTTCGCGGTGTACTTTGTCATTGTAGCGGCATACGGCCTCTACATTTACAATAAGAAAAAATCAGTATCCACAGGCTCTAAAGATTACTTTCTGGCCGAAGGATCACTTACCTGGTGGGCTATCGGCGCATCGTTAATTGCCTCAAACATCTCGGCAGAGCAATTTATAGGAATGAGTGGATCTGGCTTTAAAATGGGTTTAGCCATTGCTACCTACGAATGGATGGGAAGTTTAACCCTGATTGTAGTAGCCGTATTCTTCATCCCCGTTTACCTTAAAAATAAGATTGCGACGATGCCGCAGTTTCTGCATCAACGCTATAATGGAACCGTTGCCATGATTATGGCTGTTTTCTGGTTACTGCTTTATGTAGTGGTTAACTTAACTTCCATTCTTTATTTAGGTGCGCTTGCAGTAAGCAGTATTTCAGGTTTTAACCTGGAACTTTGTATGTATGCCATTGCCGCTTTCGCCATCATCATTACCCTGGGCGGGATGAAAGTAATTGGTTATACCGATGTTATTCAGGTGTTCTTTCTGATTTTAGGCGGTTTAGCCACAACCTATCTGGCTTTAAACCTGGTTTCCAGCCATTATGGAACGACTGGTATTTTTGAAGGTTATAGTTTAATGACTACCAAAGCTTCGGAACATTTCCAGATGATTTTAAAGCCGGATAACGAAAATTACATTGATTTACCGGGTTTAAGTGTATTAATCGGCGGGATGTGGATTGTTAACTTAAACTATTGGGGTTGCAATCAATACATCACACAGCGTGCTTTGGGCGCAGATTTAAATACGGCAAGGGGTGGCTTATTATTTGCCGCTTTCTTAAAATTGTTAATGCCCATTATTGTGGTCCTTCCGGGGATCGCAGCTTACGTACTTTACAAAGATGGTGCCTTCCAAACGGAAATGTTGCAGGATGGTTCTGTCAATCCGGACCGTGCTTATCCGGTATTACTGAATTTGCTCCCTGCAGGGTTAAAAGGCTTGTCGTTTGCAGCCTTAACGGCTGCTGTGGTGGCCTCGCTGGCTGGTAAAGCAAATAGTATTGCAACGATTTTTACCTTAGATATTTACAAAAAAGTAATCAATCCTGAGGCTACTGAAAAGAATCTCGTTTTGACCGGAAAAATCTCCATCATTGTGGCGATGATTTTGGGTGTTTTAATTGCACCTCACCTGGGGATTGATAAAAAAGGTGGTTTCCAGTACATTCAGGAGTATACCGGCTTTGTTTCGCCTGGTATTTTTGCGATGTTTATTCTGGGCTTTTTCTGGAAGAGAACAACATCGAACGCTGCTTTATTTGCAACGATCGGTGGTTTCGGCATGTCATTATTATTAAAGGCTTTACCGAACTTAACTGATCTATCCTGGTTATCTGGTGCAGGTTTCGCAGTGAAAAATTCAGCAGGTATTTATGAAATTCCTTTCCTGGATAGGATGGGCTTTGTATTTGTTTTCTGTATCGTTGGGATGGTGATCATCAGTTTATTCGAGAACAGAAAAGGGGTGAATCCAAAAGGATTAGATATTGATGTTAAAATGTTTAAAACATCAACAAGTTTCGCTGTTGGAACACTAATTATTATCGGAATGTTGGTAGCACTTTACAGTGTTTATTGGTAGGTATTTACCAAACACATTGAGATCAGTTAAAGGATAGCAGCTTCGGTTGTTATCCCTTTTTTATACATTCTAAGATACTATTGTTTAAAACATTAAGGCATTAAGAAAAATAATGGTGGCTCAAGCCTCTTGATGCCTTAATGTTTCATTAGATGAATATATAACACTTTTTTTTTAAAAGATATCTTAACCATTATTATCGGAATGTTGGCAGCGCTTTACAGTGTTTATTGATAGATATTTACCAAATATTTTTAAAAGTTAAAGGATAGCAGCTTCGGTTGTTATCCTTTTTTTACACTACTAAACAAGATTAAAACATTAAGGCATTAAGAAAAATAATGGTGGCTCAACCATCTTGATGCCTTAATGTTTCTAACATTTTTTCTATAAACGCAAGAAAATAGGTTTTGAAAGATAATAAACTTATCAGCGTTGTAAACGTGGTCTTTTCGATTTAAAAGCTTCAGTTGGCCTTGGCTTTGGTGCTGGCTTTTTAGGCGCTACTTCTTCAGATAGTTTAACGGTAATCACATTGCCTTTAAAAGTTTCGCCGTTTAACATGGAAATGATATTTTTCGCATCATCAAGACTGGCAACCTCAATAAAGGCGTAACCTTTGCATTTTCCGGTTGCACGATCACGAACAACCTTTATCGTGTCTATTTTACCATGTAGGCTAACAAAAATTGCCAAATCCATTTCCTGAATGTTATCTGCCAGGCCACCAACGAAAAGCTTATTCATTTTAATGATTGTTATTTTGATGATTTATATCGCTTTTGATAACATTTTCGCCAGCGTTAAGTTTTGTTTTAAATTATGCTGCAAAATAAAACTTTAAAATTGTGAAAACAAATCAATTTTTAGCATAAAGACGTAGAATTTATCGTAATAGTATGACTTTCCCCATATTTCTCATCATTATTTTCACTCTTTTTCTCACTTTTTTGAATTAGCAATTTAGTATCATCACTGCTAAAACGTTTTGTACTTGCTAAAAATGTAACACGTTAAGATAAAGCCGCTTCATATTTCATGTAAAAAATGTTTCAGATCATGGAATCAAAATACGCGTTTAGTGCAAGCAATACATTTTGGTTAGCACTAATAAAGCTTAACACGCTTTAACAATGCTTAACAGTCGTTGTAAACATTACGGCAAGGAATTTGTTAAATGTTCAGCTATAAAAAAGACAAGATTATGAAATTTTACAAATCAATCCCGATCATGCTCTTCGCCGGAATCATGATTTCCGGTTGTGTAAGCAACAAGAAATACACGGAACTGCAAGACACTTACTCTAAATTGAGAGAAAGAAATCAAGAGTTGAGTAATAAATATCAGGATAGTCAACGGGAGCTTTCCGGCGCTAGCAGTAGGGTAAAAAGTTTAGAAGAGCAAATTGCCTCTGAGAAATCGAACGTTGCGGCCTTACAGGAAGCATTAAACAAGTGCTTAAGTTCCAGCAGTCAAGGCAATGTTAATATCTCTAAGCTGGTAGATGAAATCAACAGTTCAAATAAGTACATCAAGCAACTAGTTAACGCTAAAAATAAAAGCGACTCGCTTAATATGGTATTGACCAATAACCTTACAAGATCGTTAAGCAGAGAAGAACTGAGCGATGTTGATGTGCAGGTATTGAAAGGTGTAGTTTATATTTCACTGGCTGATAACATGCTTTACAAATCCGGAAGCTATGAAGTATCTGATAAGGCAGGAGAAACGTTAAGTAAAATTGCTAAAATCATCACTGATTACAGCACTTATGATGTTTTAATTGAAGGTAATACTGATAATGTGCCCATTACGCAGCCTAATATTAGAAACAACTGGGATTTAAGTGCTTTGAGAGCATCCTCAGTAGTTCAGGTATTGCAGACAAAATATGGAGTTGACCCAAAAAGGTTGACAGCTGGAGGGCGTGGAGAATTTAACCCAATAGCCGATAACACTACCCCGGCCGGGAAAGCTCAAAACAGAAGGACGCAAATTATCATTACGCCTAAACTGGATCAGTTTATGGATTTGATCGGTAAAGCGCCGGAGCAGTCACAAAAATAACAGTTTAATATTCAGGGCAGTCTTTCAAAGGCTGCCCTTTTTTTGTGCCTGAAATTTTAAGATAGTATCTAATTTACAAATTGATGCATAATTTTACGAGCATGTAAAAAGAACAGGCGATAGCTTTCCATAATGGTTGCAACCAAACGTTTAGTGTTTTGCAAACAGATCTTTTTTAGGTGAAATTTGAATCTGTCGTTCATCGGCATTGCCGAGGTTTTGGGAAAGTAATGTTTACGGTTTCATTTTCTGCGCCCTACTGATATTTCAGTTGCCCGTATTAATTATAATTTGATCCTCAAAGCGTACCAGAAAGCTTATGCTGGTAAATATGATTGTTTTCGAAGAAAAGGGCATAAAAAAGCCTCAGTTGTTTCAAACTGAGGCTTCCAGTACTATTGTGCATTATATGTTTCCTTTGCGTAAGTTTTTAAATATTTTTTGAGCATTTCTCTTGCTACGTGGATCCTTGTTTTTACAGTGCCGAGCGGAATCTGCAATTCATCTGCAATTTCATGGTACTTAAAGCCTTCAAAGTATTTAATAAATGGTACACTGTAAACTTCAGGTAAATGGTTTAATGCTTTTTGAATATCATCAACAATCATTTTTCCAACACTTGCATTTTTTTCAGCGCTATACATCAGATTTGCAGATGAAATCTCATCATCTTGCGTAATTAACGTTTTTGCTTTTGCCGATTTGCGGTAATTGTTGATAAATGTGTTTTTCATTATCACAAAAAGCCAGCCTTTAAAGTTCGTACCTTCCTGGAAGTTTTGATAAAATCTAATGGCTTTCAACATCGTGTCTTGTACCAAATCGTTTGCATCTTCGATATCTTTAGTGAAATTTAAAGCATGCATTTTAAGCGATAGGGAATGGCTGTTAACCATGTTGTTAAATTCGAACTGTGTCATGATGTTTTAGGTTAAGGATGTACTTTTTTCCAACAAATGTTATACCAAAAGATCATATTATAAGCCTGGGGTTAATTAACCAGTTAGACTATAATATGCCTTCAGATGATTCTATGGCAATTCTCCTTCGATTTATGATACGGTCTAATGAAAGAAAAACGTAAAAATACAGGTGTTTATACGCAGCCTTTAGTACCCCCTTTATGCAACCTTTTCTGAACTGAATAATTTTGAATACATCACTTGTTCAAAACATTTTACGCTTTCAGATGCTTCTTATGGTAAAAGTTACTGATGGAAGAATTGATCAATCAAATTAAGTTGTATTTAGGAAATAGCGCTGAAAACGTTTTTAAAAAAGGCCCCGCAGAGATAGAGGTTGTAGTAGATAAAGACGGCCAGCAATTATCAGAAAATCTCAAAGCGCATATTTTAGATCTCATAAATGAAGATACTATTGCGAAAATCAGTTTCGTAGATCCATCCGGAAATCTCATAGATAGCTTCTCCTTAAATCAATAACTGTAGTATAAAAGTATAATAATCTCTAAACCGGTAGGGCTGAAATCTAGTTCTCGTTACAAATTAACAAGTCTGGATGAAAAAGTAAGAAATATGGAAATAGATATCCGCAAAAGAAAAATAGGTTTAAATTTTAACGAAAAAGGGGCTGCAGAAATCTACCTCTGGGCGCCATACGCATCGAGTGTCTCTTTATTTGCAAACGGTTCAGCACTCAATTTAATTAAAAGGGATTTCGGCTATTGGTATTTAGAAACCTCTGCAGTGAAAGAAGGAGATGAATATTGCTTTAAATTTCAACAATCAGGAGAAACGGAAGAACAAACAGCTGATGGAACATATTTAAGCCGGGCAGATCCAGCTTCTTTATGGCAAAAAGACGGTGTAGCTGGAAATTCCACTGCTTTTAATCTAAATACTTTCCAGTGGAGCGATCAGCATTGGACAGGTTTATTACTCGAAAATTTTATTATTTACGAATTACATACGGGAACATTTACTGATGGGGGAGATTTCTTATCTGTCACCGAGAAACTTCAATATTTAAAAGATTTAGGAATTACTGCAATTGAGATCATGCCAGTCGCGCAGTTTTCCGGAGATAGAAATTGGGGTTACGATGGGGTATTTCCTTTCGCTACCCAAAATTCTTACGGCGGACCTGAAGCATTGAAAAAACTGATAAATAAATGCCATGAGGAAGGCTTAGCTGTGGTTCTTGATGTGGTTTATAATCATATGGGTCCCGAAGGAAATTATTTTAACGATTTTGGGCCATATTTTACCGATAAATACCAAACACCCTGGGGCCAGGCTATAAATTTTGATGATGCAAATTGCGATCCTGTCCGTAATTATTTTATCGAGAACGTATTAATGTGGTTTCGGGATTTCCATGTTGATGCACTGAGAATGGATGCAGTACATGCCATTAAAGATTTTAGCGCTACCCATATCTTACAAGACATTAAAAATCACGTTAACCAACTCTCAGAATATACCGGAAAATCGCATCAACTAATTGTGGAACTTGATCTGAATGACCCTAAATATATTAATAATCCAGAAACTGGTGGCTACGGAATGGATGCGCAATGGGTAGATGAATTCCACCACGCCCTTCGGGTTACCGCCGGACAAGAACAAAACGGTTATTATGCCGACTTCAATGGGATTGAACATCTGGCAAAAGCTTATAATGATGCTTATGTATATGATGGTCAATATTCTCCACACCGTGAGAAGAAATTTGGAGCGAAGGCATCAGCAAATGAAGGAAAACAATTTGTGGTGTTCTCTCAAAATCATGATCAGGTGGGAAATCGTATGCTGGGCGAACGAACCAGCGAATTGGTTAGTTTTGAAATGTCTAAGCTGCTTGCGGCTGCGGTTTTTTGCAGTCCTTTCCTACCGCTGCTTTTTATGGGAGAAGAATATGGCGAAACCAATCGATTTCAGTTTTTTACCAGTCATAGCGATGAAGAATTAATTGAAGCGGTTAGAAAAGGAAGAAAAGCGGAGTTTGCAGCTTTTCACAGTGGAGAGACAACACCAGATCCGCAAAGTGATGAAACTTTCCTAACATCAAAACTCGATTGGAATAAAATCAGTCAGCATCCGCATCGCGATCTAATGCAATACTATAAGGCCTTGATTGGTTTGAGAAAAGAATATAAAGCACTTTCTATCCTAAACAGGAACAATATAAAAGCAACATCATTAGCAGAACAGAATTGTTTAATACTGGAACGCTGGCACGAAGATGAACGTTTGCTTTGCTTAATGAATTTTTCAGATCAGCCGCAAACCTTAAAGCTAGAAAACGGTTATCAATATCACAATATTTTTAACTCATCATCTGTTTTATGGGGTGGAACAAGTGATGAAATCCTTCCTGTACAAAACAAAGCAACTATTTTTCCCGAATCTATTTTAATTTTTCTTTGCGAAAATGTATAAACCTACCACTACCTACCGAATTCAGTTTAATAAAGATTTTCCTTTTAAATCGCTTGATGAAATTATTCCATATCTAAAAGCACTTGGAATTGATACCATTTATGCTTCACCAATTTTTGAAGCCTCACCAGGCAGTACGCACGGTTATGATACCACCAATCCGCATCGGATTAATCCTGAAATTGGTACTGAAAAAGAATTGTATCAGCTTTCAGCGAAGCTAAAAAAGAACGGAATTGCCTGGCTCCAGGATATTGTACCCAATCACATGGCTTTCCATACCAACAATAGCTGGCTGATGGATGTGTTGAAAAAAGGTAAAGCATCTGAGTACGCAGCATTTTTTGACATCAATTTAGCGCAAGAACCCAAACTCATGGTTCCTTTTTTAGGGGAAGATTTAAATGATGCTGTAAAAAACGATGCTATTCAACTGGTGGATAAGGATAATCAGTTCTTTCTGGATTATAGCGGAACACCCTGGCCGGTGAGTGAAACGACTCATCAGTACCTTAAGGGGAAAAAATTAGATCAGATCAATATTGATAAAGTTGAGCTATTAAATATTATAGAGGATCAGAACTATCGCCTTTGCAATTGGCAGGAAACTTTTTCTAAAATCAACTACCGGAGATTTTTTACGGTAAATAGTTTGATCTGTTTAAATATTCAGGATGAAGAGGTTTTTGATACTTACCATAAATACATTTTTAAATTGATAAAAGATGGTGTATTTCAAGGCTTAAGAATTGATCATATCGATGGATTATATGATCCGAAAGCGTATCTGGATAGACTCAGGTTAGCTGTAGGTGATGACATTTACATCGTAATCGAAAAGATTTTAGAAAACAAAGAACAACTTCCTTCAGATTGGAATACACAGGGAAGTACCGGATACGATTTTCTAGCCATTACAAACAACCTTTTTACCAATAATGCTGCTCAGCAGTCTTTCGATGAACTATACCAGAAAGTAACCGGTAAGTCTCAGGATCTGGATAAACTGATTCACGAAAAAAAAGAAACCATTTTATACGAACACATGGGTGGCGAGCTTGATAATTTGTATCAACTGGCAAAACATCTGGAGCTGATTGCAGCTTCTGATGAAAACGAAATCGGTATAGAAAAAATAAAAAAGGCAATTGGGGAAATGATGATTCAGATGCCGGTTTACCGTTATTATGAATATCAGTTTCCGTTACAAGGCGGATCCCTTCATCAGCTGACGGCTTTAATTTCAGGTGTAAAAGAAACGGAAGAGTTGGGATCAGCCGCTGCCTTTCTCCATAGTATTTTTATTAAAAAACCACTTAACGGCGACCCGGTTTATTTAGAGAACATTAGAAAATTCTACCAGCGATTGATGCAGTTTACAGGTCCGTTAATGGCAAAAGGGGTAGAAGATACAGTCATGTTTACCTATAATTTGTTTGTTGGCCACACGGAGGTTGGAGATGCACCCCATGCATTCGGAATTACTGCCGAAGATTTTCATTCGAAAATGGAAGAACGGCAAAAACTCTGGCCATACGCATTGAATGGGAGCGCCACGCACGATACTAAAAAAGGCGAAGACGTTAGGGCGAGGTTAAACGTATTAACTGATATTCCTGAGCAATGGGTTAATGTAGTAGAGGATCTGCTGGAAATTACAAATCAGCTTCAGGTGGAGGAAGAGTCCATAAATAATCTCCACAAAAATGATCTGTATCTGGTCATTCAAACTATCCTGGGAGCTTCTGTGATGCCAGGAGAGGATACGGATAATATCAGCGAACGTTTAGCGCAGTATATACAAAAAGCATTAAGAGAAGCTAAAAAGCGTTCAGACTGGGCATCACCTGATGAAGAATATGAGCAAAAAGTAAAGGCCTTTGCTGATGCATTACTGGACGTTGATCATGCCGGTAACCAGGTAATTCAAAAATTTATCGGCAAAATCGCCGACTTTGGCATTATAAACAGCCTGTCTCAGTTGGTGTTAAAATTCACATGTCCTGGTATTCCCGATGTTTATCAGGGTACTGAATTATGGGATTTGAGTTTGGTAGATCCTGATAATCGCAGGCCAGTTGATTATCACAAAAGAATAGATTTTCAACGTGAGCACAAAGATCAAAATCTAAAAACACTGTGGGCTGATCGTTACACCGGAAAAATAAAGCTATGGTTGACAGAAACTTTAGCAACAATCAGAAAAGAAAATAAGCAGCTTTTTGAAGAAGGAAAATACATTCCGCTTCAAGTAAAAGGCGAATTTAAAAATAACATTATTTCCTATGCACGGCAATTAAAAAATGAATGGGTTATTGTGGTGATTCCGGTAGGATTGGCCGCATTGGCTAAGGATAAGACGGAAATCTTAAAATTCGACTGGAAAGACACCCAAATTATTTTGCCATCAACAGCGCCAATTGAATGGGATGATTTGATTTCAAAAACGTCCGGCGTAAAAGATGTATTGAATGATGGTCTGCAGGTTAGTCAAATTTTAAGCGATCTGCCAATCGGTGTAATCAAGTTAAAGGCCAATAGTAAAGGGCGATCTGCCGGGATTTTAATGCACATAAGCTCATTACCTTCCGAATATGGAATTGGAGACATTGGCCAGGAAAGTAAAAAATTTATAGATTTTCTGGCAGGTACCGGACAAAAATACTGGCAAATACTGCCCGTTAATCCGACAAAAAGGGAAAATGGGCACTCACCATATTCCAGTAACTCAGCTATGGCTGGAAACGTCTTGCTTATCAGTCCTGAAGCGCTTCAGATCGATGGATTATTAACCACTGCAGACCTTGAAAAAGTGAAGACCAACTCAACTGATCAGGTTGATTATGAAACGCTTGAAGATGCTAAATATCATTTGCTGACTACGGCATACCGTAATTTTAAACAATCTAATGATACTGCATCGAAGCAGTCTTTTAAAGCATTTTGCACTGATGAGCAAAGTTGGCTCGATAATTTTGCCTTATATATGGCAATTAAAGCCCATCATCAGCAATTAGAATGGTACAACTGGCCAGATCAGTTGAGAACTGGAGACAACACCGCACTTTCAGATTTTGCACATAAATTTGAGGCGGAAATAGATGAAGTAAAATGGCAGCAATTTGTTTTTTATAAACAATGGCATGCGCTGAAGGATTATGCGAACCAATTCGGCATCGAGATAGTCGGGGATCTTCCTTTCTATTTAGACCTTGATTCTGTTGAAGTATGGTCTCAGCCTCATTTATTCAAACTAGATGAGTCTTTAAAGCCGCTTAAAATTGCTGGTGTTCCACCAGACTATTTTAACGAAAAAGGGCAACTCTGGGGAATGCCAATTTTTAACTGGGAAGCGATGAAAGCTGAAAAATATACTTGGTGGATTAATCGCCTGAAAAAGAACATGGAATTATTTGATCTTTTGAGGCTGGATCACTTCAGAGCTTTTTCTTCTTTTTGGGAAGTTGATGCCGGCGCAGATGATGCAGTGAATGGAAAATGGGTAGACGGACCAGGTAACCAATTTTTTGAAGTAGTTAATAAAGAACTGGGCAGATTGCCTTTCATTGCAGAAGATCTTGGCGAAATTACTGCAGATGTTGAACTGCTTCGCGACAAATTTGATTTACCAGGTATGAAAGTTCTGCAATTTGCTTTTGGGGGCGATTTAATTACAACAATACATATTCCACATAATTTCACTACTCGCAATTGCCTCGTTTACACGGGCACCCACGATAATAACACGCTTCTGGGATGGTTTAAAAATGAAGCAGATGTTGACAATAAAAAAAGGCTTGATCGTTATTTCGGTGTAAAGGTAACTGAGGAAAATGTTAATCAGACAATCTTAAGAGCAGCCTACACATCAAGTGCAAAGATTGCGATCATTCCGATCCAGGACATATTAAATCTGGATGAGAATGCAAGAATGAATAAACCTGGTGATGTAGCTGGCAATTGGGGCTGGCGTTTAACTAAAAATATGCTGAATGCAGATTTAATCAGCTGGTTGAAAAAAGAAACAGAAATCAGCCATCGAAGTCGTTAATAATAACTGATTACTTAATTATCATCGATAAGGGTTGGATAAAGTCTAAATCTTTCCCTTATTTGATGATTACTATGCAAATTTCCTATTGGGATATTTTTGAACAATTGAAATATGTGGAATAATCATGTATGATATTTTTGTGATGTGTATTTATCCTGCTAAAATTACCTGACGGTGTTAATGTGGGGGATAGAGTCTCTTCTAAAATCGAACAGGGTAAATTCGCATTGGTGGCGAGAACAATAGGTTTGATCTGATTCATTTCAGCAAGGCTTACTTATCTGCGCAAACAGCATTGCTTTCTTAATAAGTTTCGACGTCTACACCCGAAAATAAAGCGCGTATCCTCAAAAAGATAATCTTTTTTAAACTTGTAGTTAATGTAGCTATATCGTATAATGAACTATAGAACTTATAACTTGCCGAATCAATAATGTCATAAGTATCATTTATATTCAAATTTATGTCGTACTTATATTACTGATTTGTTTGAAATTGTGGTTTTTTTGGCCGTTTTGAAGACGAAATTTCATATTATTGAAAAATTATTTATTTGATAATCAGCGGGTTGTTTCGTGTTTACGAAATATTGTGATGTTTTGTACATTTTAACCGTTCACTATTATCTTTTCTTGAAAAAATATATATATTTGTTCTTACCCTTTCGAGGGTATGTTTTTCATAGGTAGATGTAGGGTCGAATACTTGTATTCGGCCCTTTTTTGTTTTTGAGTGTTTTAATAATGTACTTTTGTAGGATGATAAAAAAGAAAGTTGTTGTGGCTGTTACTGGTGCCAGCGGATCAATTTATGCTAAAGTTTTATTCGATAAATTGATCGAACTTAAAGATCAGATTGAGGCTGTTGGAGTGGTAATGAGCGACAATGCTAAAGAAGTCTGGCAATTTGAATTGGGAAACCAGAATTATGCAGACTTTACCAATTTCACTTTCTTTGGCAAAAATGACTTTAATGCACCTTTTGCGTCCGGGTCTGCTAAATACGATACTATGATTATCGTGCCCTGTTCTATGGGTACTTTAGGCAGAATCGCGCATGGCATTTCGAACGATTTAATCTCCAGGGCTGCAGACGTTATTCTGAAAGAGCGGAGAAAATTAATTGCAGTGGTTAGAGATACACCGTTTAGTTTGATTCACATCAATAATATGAAAACTGTTACCGAGGCTGGGGGGATTATTTGTCCGGCTAATCCATCATTTTATAGCTTGCCCAAAACCCTTGAAGAAGTAGCTGGAACTGTAATTAGCAGAGTACTTGATTTAGCGGGGTTTGAGCAGCAAAGTTATCGTTGGCAAGAAAAATAGTTCTCCAGTAACTAAATAATGTTAATTGAAACTGAAATGTTATCTCACTGGTTTGTCAGTTCTCAAAACCGGAAACCAACAACATCCAACAAATTTCTTATCTTCGCAGGCTAAATGAAAAAGGTCGCATTTTATACATTAGGTTGTAAACTAAATTTCTCTGAAACTTCTACTATTGGTCGTTTATTTACCGATGCAGGTTATGCTGTGGTAGATTTTCAGGATCAGGCTGATGTGTATGTAATTAACACCTGTTCTGTTACCGAGCATGCAGATAAAAAATGCCGCAAAGTAGTTAAAGAAGCTTTAAAATATTCTCCAAATGCCTTTGTTACCATTGTTGGGTGTTATGCTCAGCTAAAACCACAAGAAATCGCAGAGATTGAAGGTGTGGATATGGTGCTCGGTGCGGCAGAAAAATTTAGAATTGTAGAGTATATTACTGATTTAACCAAGCAGCCTAAAGCAGTGGTTCATCAGCAAAATATAGAAAAAGTAAATCATAATTTCATTGCATCTTATTCTATTGGCGATAGAACGCGTACTTTTTTAAAAGTGCAGGATGGATGTGATTACCCTTGTACTTATTGTACTATCCCTTTGGCTCGAGGTGCAAGCCGGAGCGATACTATCGAAAATGTAGTGAGTCGGGCGAGAATGATTGCGCAAAGCGGCGTAAAAGAAATCGTATTAACGGGAGTAAACCTGGGCGATTTTGGCATCCGCAATGGCGAACGGGAAGATAAGTTTTTTGATTTAGTAAAGGCATTGGATGAAGTGGAAGGGATAGAGAGAATCAGAATCTCGTCTATCGAACCCAATCTGCTCAGCAATGAAATTATAGAATTCGTAGCGAATTCTAAACGATTTGTTCCTCATTTCCATATTCCTCTGCAATCCGGATCTGATAAAATTCTCGGTTTAATGCGTCGCCGTTATCGTAGAGATTTATACGTGGAGCGGGTTGCAAAAATTAAAGAGGTAATGCCTCATTGCTGCATTGGTGTAGATGTGATTGTTGGTTTTCCAGGTGAAACTAAGGATGATTTCCTTGATACTTATCAGTTTTTAAATCAATTGGATATATCATATCTTCATGTATTTACTTATTCTGAGCGCGAATTAACTGCAGCTGCCGAAATGAAAGGTGTGGTTGCCGGAAGCGAGCGTAACGAAAGAAGTAAGATGTTGCATATCCTGTCTGATAAAAAACGCCGGGCTTTCTATCAATCTCAAATTGGTAGTAATGCCGAAGTACTTTTCGAAGCAGACCAAAAAATGGGATACATGCATGGTTTTACTAAAAACTATGTTAAAGTTCGTGCAAAATACGATCCGGTGATGGTAAACGAGCTAAAAGCTGTTAAGCTTCTGGAAATTACTGCAGACGGCGAAGTAGAGGTAGCCGAATTGGAAACTGTCTACGCACATCACTAATATTATCAGTCGTTTTTCGATTATCGTTTGTCTAGCACGACCTGATAGAGTGCCTTTACCAAGCCGTCATACCTAACTTAGTTTAGTTCCCTATTTGCAAGTCAATTCATTGCAGTCTGGCTTTAGCCAACTGCACCCTATGAGAACTATCCTGAATAAAGTTCAGAAAGACGAATCGTTGCAAAAAAATGGTTTTTATTCGTTGCCTTGCTTTTTAAATTTTGCTTGCCTGTCGCTTGGTTACAAATTCCTGGCGTCCGGCTTTAGCCGACGGTAAACTAGTACCCTGCTTTTAGCTTTGACCTTTGATCTTTCATCTTTGCTCATTGCTCTTTAATCTTTGCCCTTTTCGCTTCACCTTTATTCTTTCCGCTTTTAGCTTTGCCCTTTCATCTTTATTCTTTCATATTTCCCCTTTCATCTTTCTTTCCTATCTTCGCAACAAATTATTTGTATGTTTCCTACTGTCTCGCATTTTTTAGAATACCTCTTCGGCATCAATCTGCCATTGCCATTTAATACTTTCGGCGTTTTTGTTGCCCTTGCCTTTGTTGCGGGTTATTGGGCCTTCACTAAAGAATTACAACGTAAAGAAGCATTGGGCATACTTCACCCGATCACTAAAAAAGTTATCCTTGGAAAGCCTGCAACTACCGCAGAACTGATCATGAATGGCTTATTTGGTTTTTTGATCGGTTATAAACTGGTTTATGCACTATTAAATTATTCTTTATTTGTAAGTGATGCACAATCTGTATTGATGTCGACAAAAGGAAATATATTTGGAGGTATATTATTCGCAGCCCTTTTTGCGTATTGGGATTACAAAGAAAAAGACAAATATAAATTAGAGAAGCCACAGGAAACCAAGGTATTGATACGTCCTTATCAACTGATGAGTAATCTCATCGTTTGGGCAGCGGTATGGGGATTTTTAGGAGCGAAGTTTTTTGATAATCTGGAGTATTGGGATGATTTTGTACAACATCCCATAGAGCGACTACTCTCATTTAGTGGGTTAACCTTTTATGGCGGCCTAATTTGCGGAGGTGCCGCTGTACTGATTATTGCTAAAAAGAACGGTATAAAACCATTACACATGTTAGATGTAGGCGGACCCGGAATGATGTTAGCCTACGCTGTCGGACGGATCGGTTGCCACTTATCTGGTGATGGCGACTGGGGAATTGTGAATCCAAATCCTAAGCCTTTTAACTGGTTACCAGATTGGTTATGGTCTTACACTTACCCTAATAATGTGGTGGGAGAGGGCATTCCAATCCCTGGCTGTACTGGCAAGTTTTGTAACGAGTTAGCGCAGGGGGTTTACCCTACACCGATTTACGAAGTAATCGTCTGTTTAATTCTTTTCGCATTCTTATGGAGCATCCGTGATAAAATAAAAGCGCCAGGACTAATGTTTGGTATTTATATGATCCTTAACGGGGTTGAGCGTTTCTGTATCGAATTGATTCGCGTCAATTCTAAATACCATGTATTTGGTTTATCATTCACTCAGGCCGAAATGATTTCTACCTTCCTGGTTATAGGTGGTATAGCTTTAAGTGTTTATGCACTTAGAAATAAAAATACATTGAGTTAAATTTATTATCCGCTCTTCCAACACACAACATCACTATTCTTTGTTAAAACAATATGAATTACGAATTACTATGCAATAAAGTTATCGCTATTGTAAAGCTCACCGGAAATTTTATCCGTAAAGAGGCTTTACAGTTTGATGCGAGCAAAATTGAGTATAAAGGTTTAAATGATATGGTTTCTTATGTAGATAAAACTGCAGAACAGAAACTCGTTCGTAACCTGGAGAAGTTGATTCCTGATGCTGGATTCATCACCGAAGAAAAGACCATCAGCAGAGCAGGCAAAACATATACCTGGATAATAGATCCTTTGGATGGTACAACCAACTTTATACATGGAATACCGGCTTATGGCATCAGCGTAGCTTTGTATGAAGATGGGTTACCAGTTGTGGGTGTAGTTTACGAATTAAACAGGGGAGAGATGTTTTATTCATACAAAGGCGGCGATGCTTTTATGAATAAAAAACAAATCAGGGTTTCAACCAATCCGGATTTGCCATCTAGTTTGCTGGCGACAGGTTTCCCTTATTATCAATTTGAAAAGCAGGCTCAATACCTGAAGCTGTTGGAAGAAATGATGCAGAAAAGCCATGGTGTGCGCCGTATTGGTGCTGCAGCAGTTGATCTGGTTTATACCGCATGTGGCCGTTTTGATGCTTTTTTTGAATACAATCTTCAGCAATGGGATTTTGCTGCAGGGTGTTTCATCGTTCAGCAGGCCGGAGGAGAAGTTTTCGATTTTTCTGGTGGTAATGATTACTTCGTTAAAAGAGAAATATTAGCCACTAACGGAAAGCTAACTGCAGAAATGCTGGAAGCAATAAAACGATATTTTTAAGTCATCAAAATGATGTTCAATTCTAATGGTCAGATTCGAATTGAGATTTTGAAAGATTTGATTGTAAAACAGGAATGGCTCACCAAAAGTGAGCCATTCCTGTTAACTATAACTATGAAAACAGTTTATTATAAAGCTTCTGAAACCACTTCCGTAACCTCAGGAACCATTCTTTGTAATAAGTTTTGGATACCAGATTTAAGCGTAATGGTAGAAGACGGACAACCACTACATGATCCACGTAATTCTACTGTCACCACACCCTCATCGAAAGATTTGTAGGTAATGGCGCCACCATCCTGCTCAACCGCCGGACGAACATAATCATGAAGAATCTGCTGGATTTTGATTTCAGTTTCCGTTCCTTCAAAAGATGGAGCTTCTTCAGAGGTTTCTTCCTTAATTTTTAATTCAGATTCTACCGCACCTTTTACAAACTCTTTCAGAATCGCTTCAATATCAGCCCAGTCTGCATCATCGGTTTTGGTAACCGTTACAAAGTTGCTGGCAAAGAATACACCTGAAACAAAGCTGAATTTGAATAATTCCTTTGCAAATGGCGAATGTTCCGCACTTTCTTTTGTGGCGAAATCCTCACTACCATTAATTAACAGCTTATTTACCATGAATTTCATGGTTGCCGGGTTAGGAGTCTGTTCTGTATATACGTTAATCGTCATGTCTTAATCAATTTGAATAAACAAAATTAACAATTACTCATCAATAAAGCTTTTGCAGGCTGTCTGTTTAGCGTCAATTTAATTGCCTAGAAAATACCAGTATAATTGAAAGGGGTAATAGTTCTCAATTGCACTTTAATCTCCTCTGTTACGGCTAAACCTTCTATAAATTCAGCGATGCTGGCTGCATTAATTTTTGAATTTGTTCTGGTCAGTTCTTTCAATGCTTCATATGGATTCGGGAAATTTTCTCTGCGAAGAACAGTTTGTATTGCCTCGGCCACTACTGCCCAGTTATCATCTAAATCAGCATGTAAAGCAGCTTCGTTTAATAAGATTTTATTTAATCCTCTCAAAGTTGAGTTAATCGCGATGAGGGTATGGCCGAAAGGAACCCCTACGTTTCTGAGTACCGTTGAATCGGTAAGATCCCTTTGTAAGCGCGAAATTGGAAGTTTAGCAGCAAAGAATTCAAATAATGCATTGGCAATTCCTGCATTTCCTTCTGCATTTTCAAAATCAATTGGATTAACTTTATGTGGCATGGCCGATGAGCCAATTTCTCCCGCTTTAATCTTCTGTTTGAAATAATTTTTCGAGATGTAGGTCCAGATGTCGCGATCTAAATCAATGATGATGTTGTTAATGCGTTTTAATGCATCACACTGGGCTGCAAACTGATCATAATGTTCAATCTGCGTGGTGTGTTGTGCCCTGGTTAAACCTAAAGTTTCATTCACAAACTGGTTAGAGAAATCTACCCAGTTTACCTGCGGGTAAGCGATATGGTGCGCATTAAAATTTCCGGTTGCACCACCAAATTTTGCACTGTTTGAAATCGACTTTAAATTTTCGAGCTGAATGCTTAAGCGGTCTGCGAAGACTAAAAATTCTTTACCTAATTTGGTGGGAGAGGCTGGTTGTCCATGCGTATGTGCCAGCATAGGGATGTCTTTCCATTCAGTAGCCAGTGCTTCAATCTTTGCAATCAAAGTATCAATTGCAGGGTAGTAACTATCTTTAAGGGCCAGCTTAATAGAATAGGGAATTGCGGTATTATTAATATCCTGAGAAGTTAATCCAAAATGAATAAATTCTTTAAACTCCTGAAGTGATAACGCGTCGAATTTACTTTTAATGAAATATTCTACGGCTTTTACATCGTGATTGGTAACCTTCTCTGTTTCTTTAATTTCCAGCGCATCCGCCTCAGCAAAATTTTCATGAATTTTACGAAGGTCAGCGTATAGATTTTTATCAAATTTCTCTAATCCCGGAAGGTTTATTTCGCATAAAGAGATAAAATACTCAATTTCTACAAAAACGCGATATTTTATTAATGCTTCCTCAGAAAAGTAAGCAGCTAAGCCTTCAGTTGTCTTTCTATATCGGCCGTCAACTGGGGAGATAGCTTGTAGTGATGTTAAATTCATTATGCGGATTATATTTTTGCCGCAAATTTACTACAATTGCCGGGATATCAGAATTGTTTTGTTTGTTGTTCATAAAAAAAGGTATTGACGTTTAAATCAATACCTTTCTATTAAAGTAGAGCGGGAAAACTAGTGTTTAACTTCTTCTGTAGTTTTTGTAGTTGCTTTTACAGTGGTATCTTTCACTGTAGAATCTTTCACTGTGGTATCTAAACCGGTGGTATCAGTAACAATTGTAGAAGAATCAGTAACTGTAGTATCTGCTCCATCGGCTTTTTTGTCTGAACCGCCACAAGCAGCAAATGATAAAGATAGTGCGATAGCTAAGAAGCCTAATTTGAATGCATTTTTCATATTGTTATTTTGTTTTAAGGTTAATATATACTGTTAATACCCGGAATTTGGAAAGGTAACCCGAAAAAATCAGCAAAAATAAAAACGGCCTTTAAGAAGTTAATCTTAAAGGCCGTTTTATTATAAGTAAAGTCAGACTAGTGTTTAACTTCTTCTGTAGTAGTTGTAGTAGCTTTTACAGTAGTATCTTTCACTGTAGAATCTTTTACTGAAGTATCAACAGCAGTAGTATCAGTAACGATAGTTGAAGAATCAGTTAAAGTTGTGTCAGAACCTTCAGCTTTTTTTTCTGAGTTACAAGCAACAACTGATAAAGATAAAGCTAAAGCTAAAAAGCCTAATTTGAATGCATTTTTCATGTTTGAATATTTTTTAGTAATTAATTAATTTACCCTTAATACGGAGATATCGAAAAGGTAACCCATAAAAGTCGAAAAAAATAAAAAAGTCCTTAAGAGGTTGATCTTAAGGACTTTTTATATAAGTAAAGTCAGACTAGTGTTTAACTTCTTCTGTAGTAGTTGTAGTAGCTTTTACAGTAGTATCTTTCACTGTAGAATCTTTTACTGAAGTATCAACAGCAGTAGTATCAGTAACGATAGTTGAAGAATCAGTTAAAGTAGTATCAGCACCTTCAGCTTTTTTTTCTGAGTTACAAGCAACAACTGATAAAGATAAAGCTAAAGCTAAAAAGCCTAATTTGAATGCATTTTTCATTTTTGATTTTTTTTAGTAATTAATTTTCTTGTTAATGCCGCAAAGGTAAAAAGGTAACCCAATAATTTTCGAAAAAGTGAAAATATTTTTTTCTGAACTTTTTGCGTTACTGTTTAAATAAACGCAGTATTAAACTCCGTTAGTGGCTATAATTTTTTTTGTCTAATATTGGGTTACTATTTACCGAAAAATGTATTAACTAGTGAATAACAGTTTAAAGAGTTCAGTTCCAACGGATAGAGAGGTTATTTTAGGTATTCTAAATAACTCTGAAGATACACTTAACAAGTTATATAAGGCTTATTTTGCGATGGTTTTGCAATTTATACTTAATAATAATGGTAATGAAGATGATGCTAAAGATGTTTACCAGGAAGCCATAATTATTTTATATAACAAAATTAAAGAGGGGAATTTCGAACTCAGCAGTAAACTTAAAACATATATTTATTCGGTTTGCCGACGGATTTGGCTAAAGAAATTGAGTCAGAGCAGTAGAAAGACCGGTAATATAAATGATTACGAAGATGTTTTTGCTGTTGAGGAAGATGTAGAAGAACACGAGGAAAAAGATTTACAGTTTGTGAAAATGCAATCTGCTCTTGATCATTTAGGTGAGCCCTGTAAAACCATTATTCAGGATTTTTATATACACAGTTTATCCATGCAGGATATTTGCGAAAAGTTTGGTTATACCAATACAGATAACGCAAAAACACAGAAGTATAAGTGCCTGCAGCGGTTAAAAAAAATATTTTTTCAACCATAATAATTGAAATGAGAAACGATTTGGAGTTAGATGCAATTATTGAAGATTATCTGTTAGGTAAACTTAACCCACAGGAAACCGAAGCTTTAGAACAGCTGCGACGGAATGATCCGACTGTGGATCATAAAGTGGTTTCCCATAAGTTCTTTATGGAATCTATGGAAATGTTTGCCGCCCAGGTTCGCTTAAAAGAACAGTTAAATAACATTCATGCAGAGATAGATGTAGATGGTTTGGCTTCAAAGCTAGGCCCTCATCCTTCACGTGTGGTGCAATTATGGCGTAAACATAAATCAGTAATCGCTGTTGCTGCTTCTTTCCTTGTTTTATCACTGGTTTCGGTTTATTCTATTCAACACAATACCAAGCAGAAAGAGCAATTGGTATTGTTAAGCAATCAGGTTAATAAAGCAATTAAAACGCAGAATAGCCTAATCAGAAAGATAAACAACACTAATACCAGTCCGGGTAAACCTGCTGTTCAAAATAGTTTTGGCGGTACTGGTTTTGCCATTTCTACCAACGGTTACATTCTCACCAATCTACATGTAATTAACGGTGCTGATTCTTTATACGTTCAAAATAATAAAGGGGAATCTTTCAAAGTAAAATCAATTTATACAGATCCTCAGAATGATATTGCTATTCTTAAGATCAGCGATAAAAACTTTAGCCATTTATCAGCTATTCCTTATTCCATTAAAAAGAATATAAGTAGTATAGGAGAAACGGTTTATACGCTTGGTTACCCTAAAGATGATGCCGTTCTGGGTGAAGGATATGTAAGTTCTAAAAATGGTTTTATTGGTGATACTACACAGTATCAGGTTTCTATTCCTGTAAATCCAGGTAACAGTGGTGGTCCGCTTTTAGATGCTAATGGTAATCTGGTCGGGATCATTAGTGGAAAACCGGATCAAACAGAAGGAGCTGCATTTGCAATTAAATCGAAATATATTTTAGAAGCCATGCGTGCAATCCCTCAGGATTCGTTAGGTTCAAGCAAACTTTCTTCAACAAAGAAAAGCCTGCTGTCTGGCTTGAAACGTACAAAACAGATTGAAAAACTTCAGGATTATGTTTTCATGATCAAAGTCTATAACTAATAACCCAAACAAATTAATATTTGAAACCCCTGATGCGTAACTTCTTCAGGGTTTTTTTGTGCGATTATAATTTGGATGTCTTAAAATAATATTAAATCTATGTATTTACTATAGTATTGATTAGCTTTGTTTATATCAACTTTAATTAATATTATTATGAGCATCAGATTAGGCGATACCGCACCAAATTTTCAAGCGGAAACATCAATTGGCAATATAGATTTTTATGAATATTTAGGCGATAGCTGGGGCGTTTTATTTTCGCATCCTGCTGATTATACCCCTGTTTGTACTACAGAGCTGGGCCGAACTGCCGCATTAAAGGATGAGTTCGAAAAGCGTAATGTAAAAGTGCTTGCATTAAGTGTAGATTCTGCAGAATCGCACAAAGGGTGGATTAATGACATCAATGAAACTCAAAATACATCTGTAGAATTTCCGATCATTGCAGATGCGGATAAAACGGTTGCTCATCTTTATGATATGATTCATCCAAATGCATCAGAAACGCAGACCGTTAGATCGCTCTTTGTGATTAGCCCGGATAAGAAAGTCAAATTAACCATTACTTACCCAGCTTCGACAGGTAGAAACTTCAATGAAGTACTGAGGGTAATCGATTCTTTGCAACTAACGGCTCAATATACAGTCGCTACTCCGGCCGATTGGAACGATGGCGAAGATGTAATTGTAATCAACAGTATTAAAACTGAAGATATCCCGGATAAATTTCCAAAAGGACACAAAGTAATTAAGCCATATCTCCGTACTACGCCACAGCCGAACAAATAAGTAAGGATTTATGATTTAAACGCAACATTATCGTTAACAACGACTCGTTTCAGTCGTATTGTTTGATTATTTATTATATTCGATAGTTTTGTTCAAAGATTAACGCTTAATAAGCTATTAAATCTAACTGATTAAGAAAATAAAGAACAAGATGTAAAAGGTTTTTTTATTTATTATTATTTTTTTATGGCAACTGGAAAAGTTAAGTGGTTTAATACTCAGAAAGGTTTTGGATTTATATTGCAGGACGACAATACCGATCTATTCGTTCATTTTAAAGACGTTTTAGGCGGAATTGACAGTATACAAGAAGGAGATCGTGTAGAATACGAAGTAGCTGATGGCCGAAAAGGGTTACAAGCAATAAACGTTAGAAAAATTAGCTAAGCTTTTACATTAGCATGGAAGCGCCGTTCATATCGAGTGGCGCTTCTTATTTATAAGTAAATCCTAAAAAAAGTCAGTGCCTGGATATTGCGAAAGTTACTAATAGTGCTGGATGATTGATGCCTTTAAAATCACATTTTCTCCACTGCCCATCTTGGTGAAAATCAAAAACTGATTTTGGTGTGGTTTGACTTTATATTTCTTAACTAACTCATCCGGTTTCGCCGGATAACTTCTTACAATTACATTACCGGTTAAGTTTCCAGCCTTCTTTAAATCCGAAGCAATTAATTGCGCTTCAAGTTTAAAAATCCTTCCCGGAAAATTACTGTTAATTTCATTGCTTGCATAAAGCTGCGTTTGCGGGTGCAACTTTATCAACTGGTATCTGCTGGCAATCAGATTGAATGCGCCTGATTTAAGCAGTGCTGCATCTGGTTCGTATAAGTATTTAACACCTGAAAGATCATCCGCAAATGTGACACTTACATCGCTTTCCGCTGTTACGAAGCTAAATGCTTTTTCCCTTTCATTTAATGTGACCGCTATAATCTTTGGCTTGCCGGAAAAATCCTTGTCAAGAATCCAGAGCAGCTCTTTGCATTCATTTTTCACACTCACAATGTGGATTTCGCTAACGCATTTCAACTCCGTTAAACCTGCGGTGATGTCTAATAGGGGAGCAGTCTTAATTATTATCCGGTTAGCTTTTTGGAAGAGTAAACTGAGATTCGTAGTTACATCCGGAGTGCAATCTTTTAACATAAACACCTTTCCCTTATCTGTCCTGCGTGCGGGATCGATATAGATGGTGTCGTAATGCTGGTTGCTGTCTGCAATAAAAGCCATGCCATCAATCGCTTCAAATTGAATATTTGTAGCGTTGAGTATTTTGGCATTGTGTGTGGCTATTTCAGATAATTCCGGATTGATTTCACAATGTATTACCATCTTCATCTGCTTAGCAAAGTAATAAGCATCAACTCCAAAACCTCCTGTAAGGTCGATCAATGTATCACCAATAGCTAATTTTGATTTATATTGCGCCGTAATTTCTGAAGAGGTTTGCTCGATAGACAAAGCGCCCGGGTAGTAGATAGCTGACGCCTGAAACCAACTGGGCAATTTTTTTTCAGATTTTTTCTTACTTAGTATTTGTCCGGCTAACTCCGCTGAACTAACTCCCTCGAGTTTACTTTTAGCTAAAGCAATTTCATTTACATCGGCATTTAAATTTGCGCTGATGTAATCTTGCACAGCCTTAGTTAAAAGTTTATTGTTCATTTTTTAGTATCAAGTATCAATTATCAAGATGGGCACTGTCTTCTAACCTCGGACTTTGGACTTCCGACTATTTATTCTTCATCACCATCTGGCAGGTATGGCGACTTTTGACCTCCAGTAAAATATCTTTATCTATCGTTACCCTTTCAATAGTGCTTTGATTGTAGTAGCGGATGGTTACTAACTCAAGGTCTTTATTGTATTTTACCGTAAATTCTGCAGATAGGTCCTTTATTAGCCGCTCAATCCTTTCCGGCTGGTCATCCACACTCACCGAAAAACTAATAGCAGAGTTCAGCATAGTATTAATTTTAATCTTATGCTTGTGAAAGAGTTCGAAGATGTTGCTGAGGTTTTCTTCGATAATAAATGAATAATCTTTTGGAAATATAGAGATGAGCGCCTGATTAACTTTAAATATAAAAGATGGAACAGGTAATGGATTATTTTCTTTTGTAATCGCAGTACCAACGCCTTCCGGCTGAATAAATGAACGCACAAATAGGGGAATCCCTTTGTTTTGCAGTGGCTTAATTGTTTTTGGATGAATTACTGTTGCGCCATAGTAAGTCAGCTCAATTGCATCGTGGTAAGAAAGCTGGGCAATCTTTTCCGTTTCATCAAACCACTTTGGATCTGCATTTAATACTCCCGGAACATCTTTCCAAATGGTTAATGCAGCGGCATCCAAGCAGGAGGCAAATATGGCTGCAGAATAATCTGAACCTTCTCTACCCAGAGTAGTGGTGTAATTTTCGCTCGTGCCACCAATAAAACCTTGCGTGATAATGATGTGATCCTTAAGCAAAGGGACCAGATCTCGTTGGATGATCTGATTGGTTTTAGCCCAATCCACTTTACCTTCACGGTAAGTGTTATCCGTTTGAATGAAATTTCTGGCGTCTATCCATAGTGCTTTGTTGTCACTTTCATTGAGCCAGGCGGCTACAATTTTAGTGGAAATAACTTCACCGATGGAAACAATTTGGTCATAGATATATTCTGAATCATTATCTGGTTCATCTTCAATTAACCAATCAATTTCCACAAATGTATTTGCAACATCATCGTAAACAGGATTGGATTTCCCCTGAAATAAGTTCTCAATAATCTGAAAATGGAAATGCTTGATTTCATCAAAAATAGCATGAGTATCCTCACTGCCTTTAAGATAGGCATTGGTTAGCTCTTCAAGCTTATTCGTGATTTTACCCATTGCAGAAACAACCACCAGCAATTTATCGTTTTTATAATCTCTTATAATGTTGCAAATGTTTTTTACACCAGCTGCATCCTTTACTGAGGCACCTCCAAACTTAAAAATATCCATATTAAAATGCCTTAATTTGATCTGTAGATAATGCGGCATTTAGCCAGCCACTTTCCAGATATGCGCTGTATTTATCATAAAAGTTAATGGCTGGTGCGTTCCAGTCCAGCACCTGCCAAACCATTCCGTTGAAATTGCCATCTTTAGCTTCTTTAATAACCTTTTCGAAAAGGATTTTTCCAATTCCCTGTCCTCTTAATGCTTCGGTTACAAAGAAATCTTCCAGGTATAATCTCGATCCTTTCCAGGTAGAATAGCGGGTGTAAAATAAAGCGAAACCTATTATCGTACCATCAATTTCTGCTACGAAAGCTTTCCAAACAGGATTTGTTCCAAAACCTGCCTCGATAAAATGATCAAGGGTTACAGTAACTTCCTGTGGAGCACGCTCATATTCTGCAAGTTCGTTAATCAATTCCAAAATCCTTGCACAGTCTTTTGCTTCTGCTTTTCTAGTATTTAAATTCATTAAAGGTCTGAAGTATTTTTAAAGTGTTTAATAGTCCGCTTTCCAAATATGCTGCTCCCAATGCGTACCATAGTACTTCCTTCTTCTATTGCGATTTTATAATCAGCACTCATACCTGTAGAAATCTCTTTGAAGTAATCGTCTTTCGAAAAAAAACTTGCTTTAATGCCGTCAAAAAAGACTTTCAACTCATTAAATTCAAGGGTAATTTGCTTTTCATTTTTAGTATTTGTTGCAATGCCCATTAAACCTACAATCCGAACATTCTTCAATTCTGCAAATTCACTTGAACGAAGTAATTCAATGGCTTCATCATGAGCTAATCCGAATTTAGTTTCTTCATCGGCAATATAGATCTGCAACAGACAATCTATCACCCGTTTATTTTTAAGTGCCTGTTTATTGATTTCCTGCAATAGTTTCAGGCTGTCTACACCATGAATCAAGTGCACGAAAGGCGCGATATATTTTACTTTATTGCTTTGTAAATGGCCAATTAAATGCCATTCAATATCTTGAGGTAGTTGCGCCTGTTTCTCTACTATCTCCTGCACTACGTTTTCACCAAAAACACGCTGACCGGCATTGTAAGCTTCGAGGATCGTATCAGCAGTTTGTGTTTTGGAAACTGCGATGAGTTTCACGCCATCAGCCTCCACTTCGTTTTTATATTGTTTAAGATTATCAGCTATGCTCATTTATAACTATTTTTGGGTAAAATTAACAACCTTGCCGCAATTTGGGCAAAAAATAATATTTTAATTAAGCATGAAAAGATTAATCTGGGGTTTAGTGGTGGTTGTTCTGGCTGTTGGTTGCAAGTCGAAAACACCGGATGGCATCATTGAGCTCTCGAGAATGGAAGGGATATTATTTGATATTCATGTGGTAGATGGTTATATATCTACGATTTATGTTCCGGATTCTGCAAGAAAAGTGGCATCAGCCTATTACAAAGGTATCTATAAGAAATTTGACACCGATTCTGCAGAATACACCAGGAGCCTCAATTATTATTACCAGAATCCTGAAAAGCTTCAGGAAATGTATAAAGTGATTTCGGCTCGGTTAGACAAGCAAAAAGCCAGTATTAAGCAGGCTGATTCCTTGCTGCTGAAAAAACGGTTTAGAGCCGATTCACTCAAAATTATTAAAAAATTCAAAGCAGATTCTTTATCCATTAGAAAAAAGATGAAAACCGATTCTTTATCTAAGGTAAAAGCTGAGACACAAATTAAAAAGAAAAAAGCACAGGCTGATTCAATTTTAAACACTAAAAGAAGTGGTGACTTAAGACCGTTATCAGTGGCAGTACAATAATATGTTATATCCCGAAAATTGTTTAGAACGTTTAGGTTTTGTAGAGATAAGGCAGCTGATTAGCAAGCATTGCTTAAGTCCGATGGGGCAGACAATGGTGCAGAAGATGCAGGTGATGAATCGTTTTGATCAGATCGATAAATTTTTACGTCAAACCCATGAATTTAAGAGCATCCTGCAAAACCAGGAGCCATTACAGATAAATACCTTTTTTGATATTAAATCGCTCGTTGATAAAATCAGGGTGGAAGGCACTTACCTGCAGGAAGAGGAGTGGTTTCAGGTTTACACTTCGTTGCAAACTGTTTTTTCAGTGTTGCGGTTTTTTGAGGAACGGGCAGATGTTTATCCAACTTTAGAGGCACTTTTCGAGCATTTGCCGATTGAAAAAAATATCCTTAGAAAAATCGAAGCGGTGATTGATCCGAAAGGAAAAATAAAACCAAATGCCTCGAAAGAGTTACAGGAAATTACTGCTGCAATTTCTCGTGCCGAGCAGGATGTGCGTAAACGAATGGATTCCATTTACAAACAAGCCATTGCCAACAACTGGGTAGCAGATGGGAGTTTGACCATTCGTGATGGCAGAATGTGTATTCCGGTGCTTGCAGAAAATAAGCGAAAGCTGAAAGGTTTTGTTCATGATGAATCGGCCACAGGACAAACGGTATATATTGAACCCGAAGAGGTATTTACCCTCAACAATAAGCTTCGCGATCTGGAATTTGATAAACGCAGAGAAATTATCAAAATTTTAATTGCCCTTACGGATGATTTGCGACCTTATTCTCCATTGTTACTATCTTACCATGGATTTTTAACCAAACTGGATTTTGTACGGGCGAAGGCTTTATTCGCTTTAGACATTGAAGCTGAAATGCCAGGCTTGCTTAAAGAACCGAAAACGAAGTTAATCAATGCAAGGCACCCGTTATTGGCCCTGTCTTTTGCAGCTGAACAGAAAACGGTTACGCCATTAAATATCCACATTGATGCCGAAACGCGTGTAGTGTTAGTGTCTGGTCCGAATGCCGGTGGTAAATCAGTGTGTATGAAAACGGTAGGTTTACTGCAAATTATGCTGCAAACAGGCTTGTTGATTCCGGTAGATGCCAATAGTGAAGTTGGGATTTTCGAAAATATATATGCTGATATTGGTGACGACCAGTCTATAGAAAGTGATCTGAGTACTTACAGTGCGCATTTAAAAAAGATGCGTTATTTTGTTGAACACGCCTCGGCAAAAACGATGGTTTTGATCGATGAGTTTGGTACAGGCACAGATCCTCAGTTTGGCGGACCGATGGCAGAAGCAGTGCTAGAAGTTTTAAATAATAAAAAAGTTCGCGGCGTGATTACTACTCACTATTCCAATCTAAAACTTTTTGCCGGCAATACGCCTGGCCTGGAAAACGCATCCATGCTTTTTGATAATGCGAAGATGAAGCCGCTTTATATTTTGGAAATGGGTAAGCCGGGAAGTTCATATGCTTTTGAAATTGCGCAAAATATTGGATTACCGAAAGAAGTGATTGCCCTGGCGAGAGAAAAAACCGGATCAAATCAAAACCGCGTGGATACCATGCTTGTGGATTTGGAGCGCGATAAAAAAAATGTTTATGATGCAAAGGTGAGTCTCGCTAACCAACAAAATAAGGCGAAAAACCTGATTGCTGAAAATGAGAAACTAAGGGAGTTTTTGGATGAAAACCGCCGGATCCTAATCAAAGAAGCAAAGCAGGAAGCACAGAATATCATTAAAAATGCCAATAAGCTGGTAGAAAATACCATTGCGGAGATTAAGGAAAAGCAGGCGGATAAGGCTGTAACGAAAGAACTTCGTCAGAATTTACAACAGGAGCTGCTTAAAAATACGGTACCAAAAGAGCGCCCGAAACCTGCACCCGTTGTAGTTGGTGGTGAGATTGCCATTGGCGACTGGGTAAAGTTTACCGATAGCGAAACCACTGGAATCGTATTGGAAATTAACCGCAATGAGTTGGTTTTGGCTATAGGCGATTTACGTTCTACGGTTAAAAGGAATCGCGTTCAGCGGATCAGTAACAAAGAAGCTAAGAAAGTAGTACAGAGCAGTGGAAGTTCTTTTGCCGGGCGAATGAATGATGCAGTTTCTGACTTTCGGGCAGAACTCGATCTGCGCGGGAAACGTACTGAAGATGCCTTATATGAAGTTGAAAAATACCTCGATAAGGCTATTATGCTGGGCTTTCCATCTATTAAGCTGATTCATGGTAAAGGTGATGGAATCTTAAGAAAAATGATCAGAGAATACCTGCGGAAATATAGTCAGGTGAATAGGATGGAGGATGAACACGCAGATAGAGGAGGTGATGGAATTACTTATGTATATTTGAATTGAGAGGGAATAGAGAATAGGAAGTTGGGAAGTAGGAAATAGGGAATTGGCAACGAAAAACGTTAGACGAAAAACGACTGGAAAATAGGGAAGTAGGAAATAGGGAATTGAAAACGAAAAACGTTAGAAGAAAAACGACTAGGAAATAGGGAAGTGGGAAATAGGAAAAGGAATTGGAGATAGAGAAAGCGAAATAAAAACGGTAAACGAAAAACGTTTAAATAGGAATAGATTAGCGCATTAAAAACGACAGACGTCAGACGAAAAATGATTAATAGATATAGGAAGTAGGAAAAGAAAAACGATAAAAAAATTACTTCTTCTTATCTCCAGGACACTTCTTACAGCGTTTTCCTTTTTTGTATTTTTCACAGCACTTTTTGTGTTCAGCCGTACAGCTGAAGATGAATCCCATCCCTTTTTGAAATTCAGGATCGGTAGGGATAATTAATGTTTTGTCTTCGTCTCTCTCGTAAATCATTGCCTTACAAAGGTAAGCGTTGTTTAGAACAATTCCAATTTAATGTTATTCTAAAAAGATTTAAAAGCAAATCATCGTTTAATATATAAAGGCATTTACTAAATTAGCGAACTAACCAAAAATTCGTAAAATGATAAATAAAGTGGTATCGGGTGCTGATGAGGCGATCAAAGATATTTCAGATGGCGCGACCATTATGCTCGGCGGTTTCGGATTATGCGGGATTCCGGAAAATTGCATCAATGCTTTAGTTGAAAAAAAGGTCAAAAATTTAACCTGTATATCTAACAATGCTGGTGTAGATGATTTTGGTATTGGCTTGCTGTTGAAAAAGCACCAGGTGAAAAAAATGATCTCTTCTTATGTTGGCGAAAATGCTGAATTTGAAAGACAGTTACTGAGTGGTGAATTAGAGGTTGATCTTATTCCACAAGGAACCTTAGCAACACGTTGTTTGGCTGCCGGATATGGTATGCCGGCAATTTTTACTCCGGCCGGTGTTGGAACAGAGGTAGCCGAAGGTAAAGAAATTAGAAATTTTGACGGGAAAGATTATTTGCTGGAGTATGCATTCGATGCAGATTTTGCTATTGTAAAAGCCTGGAAGGGCGATGCTGCAGGGAATCTGGTTTTTCGCGCCACCAGTAGAAACTTTAATCCTGTAATGGCTATGGCCGGAAAAATCACCATTGCAGAAGTAGAAGAACTGGTTGCTGTTGGTGAAATAGATCCGGATCATGTACACACGCCTGGTATTTATGTTCACCGGATCTTTGAAGGAAAAGATTATGAAAAAAGAATAGAACAACGAACTGTTCGTGTGAAGTCTTAATTCCTTCGTCAGTTGCATTCATTCAATCATGCTCTTATTCAAATTATTTTATGCCATTATCAAAAGAAGAAATAGCGAAACGCATCGCTAAAGAAATAAAAGACGGTTATTATGTGAACCTTGGAATAGGGATTCCCACTCTGGTGGCTAACTATATTCCTGAAAACATCAACGTAGTTTTACAGTCTGAAAATGGCTTGTTAGGCATGGGGCCTTTTCCTTTTGAAGGTGAAGAGGCTGCCGATCTAATTAATGCCGGAAAACAAACGATTACAACCTTGCCTGGTTCCTCTATCTTTGATTCTGCTATGAGTTTTGGAATGATCAGGGCGCAGAAAGTAGACCTTACTATATTAGGTGCAATGGAAGTATCGGAGAACGGAGATATAGCCAACTGGAAAATTCCAGGCAAAATGGTGAAAGGAATGGGTGGCGCAATGGATTTGGTGGCCTCTGCTAAAAACATCATTGTTGCGATGCAGCATGTCAACAAAGCTGGCGAAAGTAAATTATTAAGTAAATGCACCTTGCCATTAACTGGTGTAAAATGCATAAAGAAGATCGTTACCGAACTTGCGGTATTGGCTGTACTTCCCGAAGGTGGCTTCCAGCTTTTAGAACGTGCACCAGGGGTGAGCATTGAATATATTCAACAGTCTACTGCAGGTAAATTAGTGATTGAAGGTGAAATTCCGGAGATGCAGTTCGATTAAGTGAATTTTCTCCTAAACGAAAAAAGGATAACCTCGGCTATCCTTTTTTCGTTTACTGTATGTTTACCAGAATATTGTTTCGAAGGTTATTTGATATGTCTTCTGTAATGGCAATCAATTCATCTGGTTCGTTCGTATTATTCATCACTACCTTATCACACTCATCTCTGTAAGGTAAAAGATATTCTTTATAGGCAGGTACCACATGGTTGTGCCATTTATAGATTACATCTTCTTCCGGATAGCCACGTTCCAAGCCATCACGTTTAACACGGCGTTCTAATGCAATCTGTTCGTCAGCATCAACAAAAATAGTGTGATCGAGAAGGCCGGCTATTTCTTTAAAATGAAGAATGAAAAGACCCTCTACAATGATAATTGGGGCCGATTTAATCTCTAATATTTTAACTACAGCAAGCGGATTATTGAAGTTGTATTCTTTTTTATAGACCACTTCACCATTTAGCAATTGTTTAATGTCTCTTAAAAACTGTTCGCTATCTATGGTTGACGGAAGGTCGAAGTTATAAAGTTTATTTTCTTCCTGGGTCATGTCTCCTGCCGGGATGTAGTAATCATCCTGAGAAACCAGTGTTACTTCGTCTTGTTTAAAATGGTGAAGGAAGCAGTTTAAGAAAAAAGTTTTACCGGATCCGCTTCCGCCGGCAATACCAATCACAAAGGGTTTTTTAGTTAAACTCATTGAGCACTATAGGTTAAATTACACAAAAATCGCTTGTCTAAAGCGCCTAATGAATCGGCAACTGCTTTAGTCATTACAATGATAACATCTTTTGTCGATTCGTTCTCTGTGAATTTACCAACAACCTTTGCAAAGGTGGTACGGTTTGTCATTGGGTTCGTTAATTTAATCACTCGGCCAACCGGGGCGCTGCGGTGTAAAACCAACATCTTAGTGCCGTCTAAATCTGCATCTGCAATCCATATGGCAGCACCTTTTTCTTCAATCTGACTTAAGCCATAAACGCTCGGATCACGGCGAAGTTTCGGATCTTTAACCATAGTGCTGTCTGGTTCGTTTTCCTGTTCTTCACGAGATAAATCATTTACTGATCTTGGCTGAGGGGGTTTAGGAATAATCAGTTTCTGATCAGTTTTAATGGTGTTATCATCCATTTTGTTGGCAGATCTGATTTGATAGGCAGTGAGGTTATATTTTTTTGCAATGGTAAATATCGTTTCTCCATCCGCTACGGTATGGATAAAACTTTCATCTTTTGATGCCGGAGCCGGTTTAGATGTTTGTTCTGCCTGTTTCTCCTTCGATACCTGAACTTCAGTAACAATACCTCCCGGAACTTTTAATACCTGTCCAATGGTAATGGCATTATCTGGCAGGTTATTTAATTTTCTTAACTGATAAGCGGTAACACCATATTGTTTAGCAACCGTAAAAATGGTTTCGTTTCTTAACACGGTATGGGTTCCTGATGCATCCGGAACTTTTGCAGTATCGGTAGTTGCCGGAGCTTGTTCAGAAACACTCACCACTTTATTTTCGTCTACGTTTTTAATTGCCGGGATTTTGAGCTTTTGTCCGATGCGCAGGTTGTTTCCCGACAGGTTATTGGCTTTTTTAACTTCTTCTACGGTTGTACCATATTTCTCCGCAATTTTGCCTAAAAATTCTTTCGGGGCCACCGTATGTTCGATCATGGTTGGATCTGTGGTAACGGTTGATGTTTGTTGAGGCGCCACAACAGGTGTTTCTACTTTTGCGGTTTGTACAGGCACTACAGGAACATCCGCTACAGCGTCATTTTTCGACGAGATTTTCAGTACCTGGCCAATGCTCAGATTAATTCCTTTAAGATTATTGAGCTTTTTAATTTCATTGACTGTTGTGCCGTACTTTTCTGCGATAGCATTTAAATTGTCTTTTGCTTTAACGGTATATTCGATAATACCGCTAGCTGAAGAAGTAGCAACAGGATTTGAACTGCTATTTGATCCCCATGGAAGATTGGTAGGAACTTTAATGATTACACCAACCTGTAGATATTTGTTTTCATTGAAGGCCATAATATCTTTTGGGGATACATTATACCTTCTTCCTATAGAATAATAGGTGTCTTTGGCTACAATTTGGTGTACGATAAGTTTTTTGCCATTATTATTTTCTACGCCGATAGAGTCTCTTGCTGTGTTGGCTTTCGCATTTGCAATATTTAAAGCAAATAGAACAACAGCAGATAAATATATTTTGTGCATTTATTTTTTATAAATTTCTAAGTCAAATTAAGCAATTATACGAATAATATTATTAACCATATTTAGATTTTGAAAGCAACACCACGTGTAAAGATATTGGCTTATTGTTGAATTTAAATCTATATAATTCATTCACAATTACTTGTAAAGGCGATAATTGCTACCGTATTGAATAATAAACGAACTTATAAATAAGGTATTGCCTGAACAGAAGTTTAGATTAAAACTTTTATAAAACTTGTTTGTTAAGTACACATTAAAACAACAATAAATACTGTACAAAATGGACGCTAAAGAAATAAGCTTAAACGAAAAAGAGGTTAAACCAGTTGTTGATCTTTTAAATGATTATTTGGCTAATTATCATATTCATTACCAGAAATTAAGAGGTTGCCATTGGAATATCAAAGGACAGAACTTTTTCACTCTTCATGTTAAATTTGAAGAGTTATATACCAATGCTCAATTAACCATTGATGAGATTGCAGAGCGTGTGCTTACCCTTGGAAAACCGCCCCATAGCCGTTTTGCTGATTATATTCAGGAGTCGCAAATTCAGGAAATCAACACCATTGGCATGGCTGACCTAGATATGGTTGATGCTATTTTGGATGACATGGCTAAACTCATTGAAATGGAGAGAGAGCTGTTAATGGCTACTGATGATGCCAGCGATGACGGTACAAATGACATGGTGAACCGTTTCATGCAATTTAAAGAGAAAAACACCTGGATGTTACGCTCTTTCGCTGGAAAAAAATAATTTCAATATATAATGTTTAAGCCTTAGTTAAATGGATTTAATGTAAAATCTGTTTAACTAAGGCTTTTTTGATTTTCGAAAATAGTAAATATTTATCTTTGGGCATGGCGTACAAAAGTTTAGCAGAATGTGTATCAGACCTTGAAAAAAACGGTCATTTAATCAGGATTAAAAAAGAGGTAGATCCTCACCTGGAAATGGCTGCTATTCACCTCAGGGTTTATGAAAATCAGGGGCCGGCCATATTGTTCGAAAAGGTGAAAGGTAGTCCGTTCCCTGCGGTGTCAAACTTATTTGGGACACTGGAACGCTCCAAATTTATTTTCAGAGATACTTTGCCAAAAGTACAGCAATTGGTTTCGTTGCGAAACGATCCCATGAAGGCTTTAAAAAATCCGTTTAAATATGCAGGTTCGGCAATGTCTGCCTTATCAGCTTTGCCAATGAAAACACCCTCTGCAAAAAGCAAATTTTTAAAAACAAGTATCAGTGCGTTGCCGCAAATTGTTAACTGGCCGATGGATGGAGGTCCGTTTGTAACCATGCCTCAGGTTTATACCGAAGATGTAGAAAAACCAGGAATATTAAATGCAAACCTTGGGATGTACCGGATTCAGCTGGCGGGCAATGATTATGTAAAGGATAAAGAAATAGGTTTACATTATCAGATTCACAGAGGAATTGGGATTCATCAGTCGAAAGCTAATAAACTTGGACGGCCTTTAAAGGTGAGTATTTTTGTGGGTGGTCCGCCATCGCATCCATTGGCTGCGGTAATGCCATTGCCAGAAGGCTTATCAGAAATGACTTTCGCCGGTGCGCTTGGTGATCGCAGATTCCGTTATTTTTATGATGATGAAGGTTTCTGTATTTCTGCAGATGCAGATTTTATCATCACCGGAACAGTTCATCCAAATGAGAATAAACCTGAAGGGCCTTTTGGAGACCACCTGGGTTATTATAGTTTAACGCATCCTTTTCCTCTGATGAAAGTACATAATGTTTATCACAAGAAAGATGCGATCTGGTCGTTCACAGTCGTCGGCCGACCGCCACAGGAAGATACGAGTTTCGGCGCGTTGATTCATGAAATTACCGGATCAGCCATTCCTCAGGAGATTCATGGTTTGAAGGAGGTTCATGCCGTTGATGCAGCTGGTGTTCACCCGCTTTTATTTGCCATCGGAAGCGAGCGGTATACACCATATTTAAAAGAGCGGAGGCCACAGGAAATTCTGACGATTGCCAATCATATTCTGGGTAAAAATCAGCTTAGCCTTGCCAAGTATGTTTTTATCACCGCAAGGGAGGATAATGAAAAACTCAGCACACATCATATTGAAGCGTTTTTATCGCATGTGTTGGAAAGAATTGACCTCGCCAGAGATTTACATTTTTATACCAATACCACTATAGATACTTTGGATTATAGCGGTGATGGATTAAATAGCGGTTCTAAAGTGGTTATTGCAGCTGCCGGCGATAAAAAACGCGAGCTTTGGAATGTTATTCCTGCAGGTTTAAAACTCGGCGATGGATGTTATACATCCAAGATCGCCATCCCGGGTGTGTTGGTTTTGGAATGCGACAAGTATATAAGTGCTGAAAAAACGGCTGCGGAAATTGCTGCTTTAAACATCGCTTTAATTGATCAGGATCTGAATGGGTTGCCTTTGCTGGTGATTGCAGATGATGCTGAATTTACGGCAGCCAATATCAATAACTTAGTTTGGGTGACTTTTACAAGGAGTAATCCTGCCGCAGATATTTATGGTGTGAATGATTTTACTATAAATAAGCACTGGGGATGCAAAGGTTCGTTAATTATTGATGCCAGGAAAAAGCCACATCATGCACCCGAACTGGTCAAAGACCAGAATGTTGAGCAAAAAATAAATGACTTAAGCAAACAGGGGCAGGCGCTTTATGGTGTGATTTAATTGAATAATTAAAATAAAATTTCGAATTTTAAGCATATCACTCTTTATGCTTTTAAAATCCATTTTTATTTGCTGCTTGCTTCTGTTAAGTGGTTTTGCGGATGCACAGCATCATGAGCTGGATAGTGTAGCCCTCAATTTGAGACAATATGGCTTGAATACCGTTCGTTCGGGACTATTTGTTCATTTTGACAAAAATATTTATACCAACAATGATCAGGTCTGGTTTACAGGTTATCTACTAAATACTGTGGCCGAATCTGAGCAATATCATACGCTTTATCTTTCATTAGTTAATAATGCAGACACTTCAATCGTTTTACAAGAAAAATTCTTAATTGAACAAGGCGTATCCTTCGGAAGTTTAGTGCTGCCTGATTCGCTGCCGAGCGGTGATTATCGGTTTGTTGCCCATACCAATATGAAGTTTGGCGATCAGTTTGATGCCGAGTTTACACAGCAGGTCAGTATTAGATCGACCACTATCAGTCCGCTAATTGCCAATATTTCCGTCTTCAAAACTTACGATGGAAGAACCAAAAGAGGAACAGCCTTATTGCAGGTTTTAACCGGGGATAACCGTTTCGTTGAAAATGCGGAAATTACTTATGCCATAGGCAATACCCGTCAAGCTATTGCAAGCGGAAAGGCTAAGAGCAGTATATTCGGCGAACTGATGATTGACTACCCGGCAGAACAAATCACAAAGGAAAACAACTTGCTTAAAATCTCCATAAAAAAGGGTAATCATGTAAAACATTTAGACTTTAATCTACCAGTTAAAAACGAATTACCCTATCAGTTAAAATTTTACCCGGAGGGAGGGTATTTGGTAAACGGATTAACAACCAAAGTTGGCTTAGCGCTAAATTTGAAGGATGGACATGGAATTCAGGGTAAGGTTGTCATATATCAGGATAATAAGGTTTTAGATACTGTTAGCACTAGTGTTCTAGGTATCGGAAGCTTCGTTTTCCGGCCAGATCGCAGGAAACATTATTATGCAAAAATATTAGGCGAGGTAAATACAACTTATCAATATGATTTGCCATTAATTTTAGCTCATGGAGTGGTGCTTAGATTAGGTTCTGCGATTTCAAATCATGAATTAAAAGCGCAGATAGAAAGTTATGATCAGCAGCGAGTACATCTTATTATTCATGATTTTTCAAACATTTTATTGCAATCCAGTTTGAATTTGCAAGCTAACCGGCCTCAAAACATTAGGTTTAAGCTGGATTCTCTTCCAATCGGCTTATATACACTTACTGTATTAGACAACCAATATAAGCCTATTGCAGAACGAATATTTTTTGCCCATTATAATAACATAAACAAGATTGAGATTACAACAGACAAAGACCGTTACGCTACCCGCGATCGTGTAGAGGTGGATTTGCGTGCTGTCAATCAGGATAAATTGTTGCATGGACTAGTTTCTGTGAGTTGTGTTCAGGCGAATCGGTTGTTTATTCAAAAAAATCAAAATATTACTGATTTTTATTTTTTTGAGAACCTGCTTGCCGATTTGCCTCCTCATCAATTTGGACTGAAGTATAATGATGTAAATTATTTGAATGAGGTATTACTAGTGAAAGGATGGAGGAGATATCAATGGCCTTTAGAAAACCTGAGGAATATTAGTCCGGCACTTGTTTCAATGGAATATGGGGGAGAGGTATTAAAAAATAAAAGGAAGTTAACCACTCCATTGGTGTTAAATACCTTCGCTTCGACGAATGTTAACCAAATTAAAACAGATACCGCAGGACTGTTCAAGTTATCAGCTTATGAATTATTGTCAGAAGATCGTGGGCGGGTGTGGCTAAGCATTGGTGAGCAAAAATATGCAAATTATGATATTCGTCTAAATGATCCTTTGGACGAAATTAAAAAACAATTGCGCAATCAAAAAGTCTACCGTCAAAGAAATGAAGGAATAACAATTAACGATTTAAATCCGTCGATCAATATTTCGAAGGGCATTAAGCTAAAGGATGTAGTGATAAAGTTTAAGAAAGACGATGTTACTTTCGCTAACAAGGGATCGAATAGCTGTGGCGATTATGTATGCCTTTATAATATTTTAAATTGTGCGAATCACGCTGGAAATCTGGAAAATAGAAAACCGCTTAAAGGCAAAAGTTACATGCGGACTGGCGGAGGTACTATTATATATGCAGGTTGCACAGACCATGATGATAAGCCAAATCTGAAAATTCTGAAGGGAATCAGTTTGGCTAAGGATTTTTATATGTCTGACGTTTCCAATGTGAATGAGCCGATTAATTTTCCAACCCTATATTGGAATTATCAGGTAGCGCTTAATAAAACGGGTAGCACTACTAAGTTAGTTTTTAATACCGGAGATGTTAAAGGGAAGTTCAAGATTATTGTTCAAGGCATAACTTCAGAAGGAGTAGCCTATGGAGAGCAAACGTTTGATGTTTTAGGTAAATGATAACTCAATAAGCAAAACCGTTCTCTTGATGGTTAGCTCACTCAATGCCTTTTTGTCAAGGATTAACTGATATTTTTGATGTTAATTGTAACGATGTATCTCAACCAAATATATTCTTTGCTATTTGATAATGGCTCATAACAGGACTTATTTATATAAAATATTAGCAATAATAGTTTGATGAAAGAGGTAAAAAGCCTGTTTTTGATATAGCAACAAGTAGGTTATTGGCCTTATGTTATAAGAAATAGATCAGACTATTTCTTATATATTGACTGATTATACTTAAGTAGGGAGGGATGGGTGGTTGAAACGTAAAAAAGCGGTAATTAAAATATTTCCGCTTTTTTACGAGTTACACCAATTAATTATGTTGTTATTGCTGTTAATGAAATTTATTAAATTTTTCTGGGCTCGACTGCCAAAAAGACTGCGCCACAGCTAACCTCATTAGTAATATAATCATATCTTGTTATAACTTGTCCACCTCTTCCAGTATAAGTTGAAGCCTCCTTTCTTAAGATTATCGGAGATCCAAATTCTAGTATTCCCTCACCCAGTTCATCAGAACCTCGGGTTGTTTTATATTGATATGTTGAACTTGATGTTGTTTCTTGAGTAGCCCCAAATTTGTAGCCAACTTTAACTTTTTCGCCAAATCCGATTTCATAATTAAAATTTGTTGCAAATTTAGTTGATTGATTATAAGATGTAACAATTTCCTCTGACGGATCATATTCACTAACAATAAATTTCCATGCCGCGCCATAATTTTCAAGATTCCAAGCTACAATAGGTTCATTCAAAATAAAATCTTTTGGCGTTAATCCATCAAATCTTCGTTCCGAATTTCCTGGTCTAGTACCGCCTCCTTCTGTTCTATATTTAATGTCATAGAGATCAGATCCCTTTGCTGATATAACTTTATTTATTTGTGCACTTGCTCCATTATTAGCGTTGATTAAAATTGAAATTCTTATATCAAAGTATCCATCAGTCCAATTGGTAATATAGCCACCTCTTTCTGGTCTAACTTGAACATATTGTTCACTAACATTAGGATCTTCAGATTGATCACTTATTCTAGTGTAATTTCCATCTCTCATGCGAATAGAAACAATATGCTCAACCATTCTATTATTAAATCTTCCCTTGTCTATTCCAAGATTAGGATTCAAACCATAATAAACATAATCTCTATGCCAATCAAGATTTATGTTAAATGCTTCTATAGCAGATGGATCTATTGCATTTGGTTGATTGGATACATCAACTCCAACCACTCTACTAACTTTACCTACATTTTTTAAAGCTAGCTTAGGAGCTTTAATTGATGTTTTAGAAGGGTTTTCGTTGATCCCATCAAAAGCCTTATTACTGAAACTGAACTTCATATTGTTTTTCAAAAGAAAATTCGATTGAGCAGGTTCATTAGAGGATCTTAATAACACAGATGATGCTGGAGATTTATCTGTATTATTTACATATACATTTACTCTTTCATTTTCTTTTACTACTACTACAGGGAAGGTTGGTATAGAACCATTCTGTATTTTTGTTACTTCTCCTTTTGAGTTATAAAGATCAATAGATTTAAAATTCTTATTTTTTGGAGAGATTGCAACGAGTGGAATTTCAGAATTAGTCTTCCAATCTTGGGGGGTAAAGTCTGGCAACTCTGGAATCATAATAGTTAATGTTGGTAAATCATTAATGGCAGAATCAAGCTCTTGTTTAGAGTTAGAATACTTTACTAATAGCTGATAAAAAGTTTGATTTGAGGATATCTTTTCGTCTTTTACCATTTGGTAAAGAACATCGTTGTCTAAGTCAAATTGCTTCAATGCTTCGGTTTTAATAAATGATCGTAATTCCGGTTCTTTTTCCAATGCAATAGCTAATGTTTTAGAAAAAATAGTTTTAGAATCTTGTTTTTCAACCAAAGTAGGAGAGGAAGAAAGATTTCCATTCTCTTTTTTGCAAGAGAATAAAAAAGTAAAAACTAATAAGTAATAAATAACATGTCTCATAACAAATTATATTTTTTGCAATTATAGTGATATATTTTGTATAATTATAATATTATTACTGTAATTGAAACGAATAATAGAAATACAGATATTATTTTTTTATTTTGTATTATTAATTAGTTTTTGGTGTTTTAGAGATTGTTATTATATATGTTTCTATAGCCCTAAATAATAATTACAAAAAAAGGCGACAAACTTTTGAGTTTGTCGCCTATACTACAGTTAATTACTTTTAAAACCTCAATCCAAAAGTTAAGAAAACATTGTTTCTGGTACTTTTTGTATCTACTACTGGCTCAGAGAAATCATTCAATAAATATGGGCTTGACCTCAAAGACTTAATCTGGTAATTCTGATAAGTTAAATCGAAATAATAATTATCGAATCTGTAGCCAAAACCACCAGTATAGTATTTTGCTTCAGAATTACCTAAAAACTCGTCTTTAATACCATTACCATTAACCCCGTATCCTGCTCTCAAACTAAACTGATCGTCTACTTTGTACTCAGCTCCAAATCTGTAGTTTACAGCTTCTTTATAAGAATTTTTTATAAAGTTGTTGCTACTATTGATGTCAGACATATTGGAATTGTCATTTGTAGAAAATCTGATAGAAGAGTAATCAATATAATCAACATCAGCTGATAGTAGTGCTCTGCCGCCAATCACATAACTAAGTCCGCCTGATGCCTTAAGTGGAGTTCTCAAATTATACGAAGAAAAGAAATTAATTGGTTCATTATTAGATTTATAATTTACCAAAGTATTATTCAGTTGCACATTAGTATTGTCGTCAACACTCATCCATGTAGGGCTCTGAATATTTACACCTATTCTTAATTCACTTACGGGTCTGAAGATCATACCTAGTTTCAAATTCACTCCTGACCCCTTACTCTCCTGATTTCGAGATTGTACTAATCCAAAATTTTCAGTGCCATTATATTGATTGGTATCTTCATTAAAAGAATTAAGAATACCAGACTCTACAAAGGTTGCGTCGCTAACATATCTGACATTAACAAAACTTGCTGTAGCACCGATATAAAGTTTATTTGCAAAATTTAAAGCACCTGCGATATTGAACTCTGAAGTAGACCCTAATCTGTTTTCTGCCCCACTTTGCTGAAAGCTAGCGTTATTATATGGTTCAGCAGAAAATTGGTTTGGAAAATTTGAAGCATCTTTATTAATTAAAAAGCTCCGATAAGCATCGCCTCCAATAGTATTCTCAATTCCATTTAGTTCCGCATCTTCAACATATGAATCTCTTATAGAACTATTATTATTTGTTCCACTATATTGAAAATTATTCAGAAAATCATTGTTTCGATTGTAGCTCAAACCAAAAACGGAACTCACTAAACCTTTATTTACGTCGGCTCCTTTTGCTTTTACGGCCGGGCTATAAAATACCACACCAATGTTATTAAGGTTGATTTGATTTTTTGTTCCTTTTGTTTCATTGCCTAAAAAAGAACTTTTGTTAGATACAGCATTGAATTCAGGAGTCAAACTAAATTCTGACTTGGTAAATAATCCCAAACCAGCGGGATTCGAGCTTATTGAACTGATATCGCCTCCAACGCCTATTTGCGCACCGCCCATTCCTTTAAACCGGGCAGTACTTCCATAATTCATTTGAGAAAAGCCAAACGCATTTTCTGCAAGTGTCTGTGCATAGAGAGAGCCTGAAGTAGCTGCACTAGCTAACAATAGTAATAAAATATGTTTTTTCATCTTGTGTGTTTCTAATTATTTACCTAACCTCTGCCGCCTCTAGATCCTCTTGAACCTCCACCATAACTTCCACCACCTGATGAACGACTACCTCCGCCACTATTACTAGGTGGAGAATATGTTGGTCTGCTTTCAGTTCTCGCTGGTGGATTATAATTTTCGTTTCTTTGAGGTCTGCTATTTTGTTGCTGCGGTCCATAGCCAGAATTTCGTGGTGGTCTGCTACCCACATTATTAGGTGTTACTCTATTTCCATTTTGATCTACATAACCATTTCGGGATGGTCTTCCATAATTTGGATAGGAGATGCCATTGCCAGATCTGCGCATGCGGTTATCAACTGCACCTGGGCTTGCCCTGCGAACTGTATTTGTGTTTCCGGTATAAACTCCACCACCGTAGAATCCACCACCATAACCAAAGCCGCCGCCGTACCCGCCACCGCCCCAACCGAAGCGATCGTAGTAAGAATATGGTCCCCAGTTATTCCATCCGAAATTGTTCCACCCAAAGCCCATGTTACCATAGTAAAAAGGATTATTCCAAATACTAACGTAACCTAATCCGATACCAAAGCCGCTGCCCCAGCCACCTAAACCGTAACCGCTGCTCCATCCTAAGCCGCCATAACCAAGATAATTGGTAGCGCCATAAGAATTGCCGTAAGAGAAATTATCATAATATGGATCATAATATCCACGCCAGCTTGTACCGTTAGAAAAACGATTTATTCTGGATGAATAATCCATGTCGTAATAAGGATTACTCGTGCCATAATATTCGTCGTAACCCTCCTGATCCTGACCTTGATCCTGGTTTTGGTTTTGTGTATATTGCTGTTGTGGAATTACCTCCACCTCTCTGGCTTTCGCCACAGAGTTATAAACATCATCATTTTGGCTAGTTGTTGCCAATTTCGATATTGAACATGATGCCACCAGCCCTGCGGCGGCAATCATAACAATGGGAAAAATTTTAATTGGTTTCATTGTGTTTATATTTAGTTGCGTGTGTTTTTACTAAAATTTACGACCTTAAATGGCTGTGATTTCTGATCAATTATAAAGATATCACAAATGCCAGCTATTCATAATCGTTTTGTAGGCATAAATTTATAAATTTGTGATCTAATTTCACATATTTTAACACACAAATTACGTTCCAAATACATAACATGAGCAAAGAAATTACAAGTAGAGAAGCAGATTATTCCCAATGGTATAATGATATCGTATTAAAGGCCGACCTTGCTGAGCACTCGGCAGTTAGGGGATGTATGGTTATTAAGCCCAATGGCTACGCCATATGGGAAAATATGCAGGCCGTACTCGATAAAATGTTTAAAGACACCGGCCATAGTAACGCTTACTTTCCTTTGTTCATTCCTAAGTCATTTTTTTCGAAGGAAGCATCTCACGTTGCGGGTTTTGCCACTGAATGTGCAGTTGTGACACATTATCGCTTGAAGAATGATGGTAATGGCAATATTGTTGTTGATGAAACAGCTAAACTGGAAGAGGAACTGATCGTTCGTCCAACCTCAGAAACCATCATTTGGAATACTTATAAAGGCTGGATTCAGTCTTACCGTGATCTTCCAATTTTGATTAACCAATGGGCAAATGTAGTGCGTTGGGAAATGAGAACGCGGTTGTTTTTGCGTACTGCAGAATTTTTATGGCAGGAAGGGCATACGGCTCATGCTACGGCACAAGAAGCTATTGAGGAAACAGAACGTATGTTACATATTTATGCCGATTTTGCTGAAAACTGGTTAGCTGTACCGGTAATCAGGGGTAGGAAATCTCCGAACGAAAGATTTGCAGGCGCGTTAGATACTTATTGTATTGAGGCGTTGATGCAGGATGGTAAAGCACTGCAAGCTGGAACATCTCACTTTCTGGGACAGAACTTTGCAAAAGCATTTGATGTGAAGTTTACTGGTAAAGATGGAAAACTGGATCACGTTTGGGCAACATCATGGGGGGTATCTACCCGTTTAATGGGCGCATTAATTATGGCACACAGTGATGATTCCGGTTTAATCATTCCACCTAAGTTGGCGCCAACTCAAGTAGTAATTGTACCAATTTATAAAGGCGATGAAGACCTGGCTAAAATTACGACTTACGTAAATGAGTTAACCATGCGACTGAAAGGAATGGGGGTTTCTGTAAAATATGACGACCGTGATACCCAACGTCCTGGATTTAAGTTCGCAGATTATGAATTAAAAGGTGTGCCAATTCGCATTGCAATAGGCGGCAGAGATCTGGAAAATAAAACAGTAGAAATTGCCAGAAGAGATACTAAATTGAAACAAACGGTGCCTCAGGAAGGTCTTGATATTTATATCGTAAAACTACTGGAAGATATTCAGAGTTGTATGTATAACAAAGCCTTAGCTTATAGAGATGCGCATATTACCGAAGCTAATTCTTACGAAGAATTTAAAGAATTATTAGACACTAAAGCTGGTTTTATTTCTGCCCATTGGGATGGTACTCCTGAAACAGAACAAAAAATTAAAGACGAAACCAAGGCAACGATTCGTTGTATTCCTTTAAATAATAAACTGGAAGATGGCGTTTGTATCTATTCAGGACAACCATCTATTCAAAGGGTATTGTTCGCAAGAGCGTATTAAAGGGAGTCTGGAGTCATGAGTTTGGAGTCATGAGTCTCTTTCTGGTGTATTTAAGAGAGTCTGGAATCGTGAGTTTGGAGTCATGTGTCTCTTTCTGGTGTATTAAGGGATCTTGAGTCTTTTAATTATTATTTAAAATAAATGAAGATCATGAGCATTAAAACTCATGATCTCATATCTATCATCTCATATCTATTAAGTCTATTTAAGAAATGAAGTTCGGAACAAAAGCAATACATGCAGGCCAGGAGCCTGATCCAACAACGGGTGCAGTAATGACACCGATATATCAAACCTCCACTTATTGGCAAAAATCGCCGGGAGATAATAAGGGATATGAGTATTCAAGAGGAACAAACCCTACCCGTAAAGCTCTGGAAGACTGCCTGGCAGCTTTAGAAAATGCAAAATATGGTTTAGCATTTTCAAGTGGAATGGGAGCTACCGATGCTGTGCTAAAGTTACTGTCGCCGGGCGATGAGGTAATCACCGGAAACGATTTATACGGTGGTTCTTATCGGATTTTTACCAAAATCTTTTCGAAGTATGGAATCAAATTTCACTTTCTGGATCTATCTAAACCAGAAAACATGTTGCCTTATATCAATGATAAAACGAAACTGGTTTGGATTGAAACCCCAACGAATCCAACCATGCAGATTATCGATATTGAGGGAGTAGCAAAAATCACCAAAGAGAAAAACTTAATTTTGACTGTCGACAACACCTTTGCATCGCCATACCTGCAAAATCCAATTGATCTGGGGGCTGATATCGTAATGCATTCGGTAACCAAGTATATTGGAGGTCACTCAGATGTAGTAATGGGTGCGCTGGTTACAAGTGATGAGCAATTGTATAAAGATCTATGGTTTATCTATAATGCTTGTGGAGCAACGCCTGGTCCGCAGGACTCTTTTCTAGTTTTAAGAGGGATTAAAACCCTTCACCTGCGCATGAAAGCGCATTGCGAAAATGGAGAACGCATTGCTCATTTTCTTAAAAACCATCCAAAAGTTGACAAGATTTATTGGCCTGGTTTTGAAGATCATCCTAATCACGATATTGCTAAAAAACAAATGCGTGGTTTCGGTGGGATGATTTCCATTACACTTAAAGGTGCAGATTTGCAAGAAACCTTCAGAATCTCTTCAAACTTTAAAGTCTTCACCCTTGCAGAATCTCTCGGTGGTGTAGAGTCTTTAATCAATCATCCGGCTACCATGACTCACGGTTCTATCCCTAAAGAAGAGCGTGAAAAAGTTGGTGTAACTGATAATCTGCTCCGCCTGAGTGTTGGTGTAGAAGACATCGAAGATCTTTTAGAAGATCTTGGTAATGCACTGGCCTAAAATATTTTCGGGCAAATGGCTCATTTGCCCGTTTATTTATTCTCTTTTAAAAATGCATGATTTTTAGTTTAGGATTATATTACTTATTATAAACAGTGTTGTACGGAAAGCTAAACTTTCAATCTTTTACGGCAATATTGGTCTGCTCCTTGTTTTATCCAAAATCTGATGCAATTTTTAGAACTGAAGAATTTTCTCGATCAAAAGGTAGAACAGTATAATCAGCCTGATTTCATTTCGAACGACCCGGTTTGCATTCCGCATCTTTTCTCAAAGAAGCAAGACATAGAAATAGCAGGCTTTTTTGCTGCAATTCTGGCTTGGGGGCAGCGGAAAACCATCATCAATAAGTGCCGGGAATTGCTTTTACGTATGGATAATTCACCATATGAATTCATGCTCCATCATAGCGATGCAGATTTGAAAGGTTTATTAAACTTTAAACACCGAACATTTAACGATACTGATTTACTCTATTTCGTGTCGTTTTTTAAAGCTCATTATCATAACTATGATAGCCTTGAACAAGCTTTTTTGCCTAAAAAAAAGCATTTGTCTACCGATGTTACTTCAGGTAAATCCGTTAATTTCCTAGCGGAAATTGCTATTGAAGACTCCTTAAATTATTTTCGGTCTTACTTCTTTTCGCTCGAAGATTTCCCGCACCGCACAAAGAAACACATTTCTTCACCTAAACAGAAGTCTACCTGCAAACGCTTAAATATGTTTTTAAGGTGGATGGTTAGGAAAGACAATCATGGTGTAGATTTTGGTATCTGGAACACACTTCAGTCAGCTGATTTAATTTGTCCCTGCGATGTCCATGTAGATAGGGTAGGGCGTTTGCTGGGATTAATTACAAGGAAACAAACAGATTGGCTTACTGCCGTAGAACTTACACAGCATTTAAAGGAATTTGATGCGAACGATCCCGTTAAATATGATTTTGCGTTATTCGGATTAGGAGTAGAAAAGATTCTCTAAAATTAGTTAATCTTGAGAAATGTCAAGAAAAAATTCTTTTCTTTGATGCCGTCTTTCGCTTATCTGCTATACCTGAGTGTAGCGTAAGGCTGTTGTCACCTATTTAGTTGTTTTTAAATGATCGCTGTTAATTTATCTGATGAGGATAGATGGAAGAAGTTTAATAATTTTTCCCCATTTATTCCAATTTTTAAAAAATTTCATCCCCTCAATAAGGATATTGAACAGCGCATCAATCAACATACTTTCCCTGTTAGTTATAAAAAGAATAAATTTATTATCTCCCCGGTAGATCGAAATAAATATTTGTTTCTAATTGTTAAAGGCGTGGTAAGGGGAGTTGTGAAAGATGGCAACACTGAAATCACCACCTGGATTGCAAAGGAAAATGAAATTGTTGGCACAATCCGTAATCTATGGTTAGATGGAGATTCAGAAGAGCATTTGCAATCACTTGAGGATGTAGATTTAATCGCTATTCCACATGTGCTTACAGCATATCTGTATAAGAATTTTCCTGAAGCGAATATCGTAGGAAGAAAAATTATGGAACTCTATTACCGCTCTGCAGAGGAGCGTGCCTATCTTTGCAGAATATCTTCTGCAGAAAAGAGATATAAAAGGTTTTTGGTTTCTTTCCCGGATTTGATTAACCGGGTTTCCCTTAAATACATTGCTTCGTTTTTAGCAATTCGACTCGAGACGCTGAGTCGAATAAGAGCAAAAATTTAAGATTCAGTGGTTTAAAATATTTAAAACATTTCCCGGAATCAATGCGTAATTAAACGTATTTTGCAAATTATTAGCTTGGATTTTAATTATTCCAAATGTTGGCCAATTTTTAACAAAATCTTCACATTATTTAGTGTAATAATTGATTTAGCTAAATTATGTCTTAAAATCAATTAATTTCAAATCATTAGGAATAGTTGTATAGTTATTAACTGGCAAAGGGATTAAATGGCAGACTCCTTTTAGTTTTTTGCGAATGCTCACTGCGGGTTATAATTATAGAAGTATGGGTTAAAATAACGCTATACATATCAGCAGTAATATTTTAATTTTGCCGTTGGTATTGTGTAATGGCAGTCGCTATTAATTAGAATTGTCTTTAAAAGATTAGTCCCCATAATATATCAGACACACTAACTTTACCGTTTCTCAAAATTATTATTTCGAATATCTGGAATTATATGCGCTGCGTTGTAATAGACAAGCTTTTAAATTGCCCGTAAATTAATCGATTTAGCACTTTCTATAGCTTAAGTACAACGATTTAGTAATATTATACAAGAATTTTATAGCTTGCACGTTTATTAGTCGAATATTATTTACGCTCAGGCAACATTTTTTTTTAAAAAATGTGTATAAATGAGCAAAATTGTATAATAATGTTTACATTTGTGAGATCAATAAAGTAGGCTTTTTTTGAAACGAATAGTCTACGAATTTCAATAAAATTGATAACTTTGATAATATTTATATCTTTATTTACACACAATGAAACCTAAGAATACTGGAAGTACTTTCACGGTACTAATTGCTGATGATCATGAAATCATCCGCAGAGGTTTAAAAAACTTAATTTCTGAATACTGGGCTGGTGTTGAGATTATTAACGCCTCTACTCTTGAACAGACTTTAATTGAAGCTGAAAAGGCTCCCAATTTGATTATTATAGATGTGAATTTGCCTGGGGGCAATAATCTGAAAGTCATTGATCAAATCAAATCTGTTCAGCCGGCTGCTAAAATATTAGTTTTCTCCTCTTTGAATGAGAACATTTATGCTGTGCCTTATTTAAAATCTGGCGCATCTGGTTATTTAACCAAAAATGCAGAGGAGTCTGAAATTGTAACTGCAATTACGACAATATTGGCTGGTAGCCGTTACTCTAGCAGAAACGTTAAGGAAAATATGTTTAATAGCATTTTGGGAAATGATGCAGATAATCCTTTCACTAAACTATCGGGCAGAGAGTTGGAAGTTGCAGAACTATTAACAAAGGGAATTGGCGTTCTCGAAATTTCGAATCAACTTAAATTGCAGATGGGTACAGTAAGTACTTATAAACTCAGGTTGTTTCAGAAGTTAAAGATCAAAAGTATCATTGAGCTTGCCGAAAAAATGAGTATTTACGAAAAATAGAAAGAGTTTACTCTTTCTATTTTTTTGTTTGCTTCTTTGCTGTACCAGTACCATCTTCGTCTGCAGATTCGTTGGGGGTAGATCCGGCTGCGCCATATTTATCTGATGCACCTTTTCCATTCTGGTCAAAAGTAGCTTTCTCTTTTGCTGTTCCTTTTGATTGATCTTCGTTGTTGTCTTTATCTTTTGTGCTCATTCTAATATTTTTTAGTAATCGGTTATCAATGTTTTTATATTGAACAAGCCTGAACAGGTAAATGTTTTTTATAAATGCAGCAATGAAAATGAGAATCGAATTGTGTAGGGTATTTTCGTGTTTTTTATGTAAATTTAAATCATATTTTTTTTCATAACTGTATGATTTACCATTGATTATGAATATTTTTGTCTAAGCCATCAAACTCCCTGTAATTTATGTCATCTAACGTAATTAGTCATCAGCCTAAGGTATGCCCCGCTTGCCCTGCTTGTAAAAATCCAGAAACTTCCCGGGTTCCAAGAGGTTTTGTATTTAAAGTACTTATGCCTTTCGTGCCCGTAAAACATTTTAAGTGTTACAGGTGCTTTAAAAAGTTTTATGTTTTTACCCGGTAAATAAATTTCCTGAGTAAAATTTCTAATTAGATTTATATCTTAAGGACAATTCCGTCTAAATAATACAATATTACCACTTAAACTGATTTTGTTACGATTCTGTAGCTTTTTGACTGCTGTACTATCGTTAAATATTATCGCGCTTCTCTTGAAAATACATAATAACTCTTAAGCTATGTAATGGTGTCTTTAAATACATGGATTTTATAATGATGAATAATGGATCGACGACACTTCACACTATCATTCGATAATATTCTGGATATCTCTAAAAAATGAATTGATAATTGTCAATAAAACTCGTTTTTGTATATTTAATTACACAGAATAAACGAGGGAATTGAGATTCATTTCTGATATTTGCGGCTTTATTGACAGGTAAATATGTCAGCGCTCAAGTTCGCGGTTCATCTTTTTTTGACAATAATTATAAGGTATAAACTGTGCCTTAGAACCATCATCAATTAATTCATCATCTTATTGCTGCAATTTAAACGTTGCGTCCCCTGTATGTTTAAAACTTTATTTAGCTTACTTATTCAAGTATTTGGAAGTTTTATGTTTAACAATTATAAGACAAAGAAGTTTGTTAATTGTTTTATAAAATTTACTTTGATTTTTTTTCTCCTCATCACGCCCGCTACAAAGGTGTTTTCACAGTTTACCATTTCGGAAAACTTTAGAGGATCTGGTTCACCACAAGTGATTATCGGCGGACCTGGTGGGGTGGATGGTACAGCCATTTTAACTTCAGGGATAGCCGATCCGCTTGGGGCCGGATGGTTACGTTTAACCAATTCAACTGTTAATCAAAGAGGCTATGCGTATGTAGATAAATCTTTTCCTTCAACATTAGGTGTATTGATCGATTTTGAATATAAGATGTGGCGTAATGCAGCAAACGATGAAAATAACTATAATGGAGGAGATGGTATTGCTGTATTCTTATTCGATGCTACCCAGCCATTCAGGTTAGGTGGTTTTGGCGGATCCTTAGGTTATGCCCCTAATATTCAATCAACTCCCCCTATCCTTGACGGCTTAGCTGGTGGCTATATCAGTGTAGGCCTTGATGCATTTGGTAACTATGGAAATGCTATTGAAGGTAGGAATGGTGGATTTGGTACAAGTGAAACCGCCAATGCTGTTGTTGTAAGGGGGATTACCACTACAAACAGATCAGAAGAAATCGCTGCCGGCATATTACCAACCAACAGATTTTTAACAGGCGTAAGTTTAGGCAATAGAAGCGGTACAATCGGGGATATCAGACTAAGAAACGAAATTGATTATAACATTGGTACCGGACCAGGAAATTCATTTTCCGATATCAGGCCTTCCGATGAACAATTCTTCAGAAGAGTTCAAATCGAAATAAAGCCCGAAGCAGGGCAGTACCGGGTAGTGGTGAGAATGGAAAAATCTACAGATGGGCCCTTTGTAGAATTGATCAATTATTTATCTCCGGATGTACCACCGGCAACACTAAAAATGGGCTTCGCAGCATCAAGCGGTGGCGCTTTCAATTATCATGAGATCCGTAATTTACTGGTAACTACGCCAGGTAACATCCGGGTTGTAAAACGGGCAGACCGTGACATTCTTCAGGCAGGTACAAATAACGAAGTAACTTACACACTTGATGTCATTAATGATACTAATGCTGCATTAACCAATGTACAATTTAACGACCAACTGACTGATGCCATGGGCAACCCGCTGAACAATGGTGCATTTACCATTAACAGTATTACTCCAACCGGATTTACAAGTGCTAACTTTACACCTGCGAGCCTAAATACAAGCGGCCGGATTACTGGTAGTTTTAATATTGCGGCAAACGCATCTGCAAAAATTGTAGTTTCAGGTGTGCTTAATACGATACCAGCTGGTAATGTGCTTAATAACACAGTTGATATTACCACCACTGATATTCAGGATGAGGATTTAAATAATAATACATCAGTTGCCAGTATTCCTGTTCAGGCAACAGGCACAGATGCAATCATTGATAAAACAGCTGACCGTTATTGCCTGAATACTTCTGGTAATACCACGACAACTTTTACCATGAAGGCTGGTAATATTGGCAATAGGCCGATGGAAAATCTTTCCAATACTGCAATTGGTAACCATTTGGTTATTACGAAAACTATACCGTCTGGATATGCCTTTACTGCAGGTTTGAGTGTCGGATGGGATATTTCACAATCAGGATCAACAGTAACCTATATCAGTAATCGGCCAATAGATGTTCCAGGGGGCAGGTACTATAATTTTCCGATCACCTATACCCTTACCGGCACTGGAAATTATAGCGACGATGCAAAAATTGCTTATAGCAACTATAACACGGCAAGCGCTTCTAATGATATCGAACCACCTGAAAATACATCAAATAATACGAGTACCACCAGGCTTTCCACGCCGGTAAATCCAATAATAGTTAAAAGTCCGGTGATGTATTGCCAGGGTGCAACTGCATCATCATTAGTTTCTTCCGTATCTAACCCGCCTTCGGGTGATGCTTTATTGTGGTATACCAGTATAAACGGAACCTCGAGTACCAATGCTCCAGTTCCCGGAACATCAATAGTGGGTAATAGAACCTATTATGTTACCCAAACCAATGGCAGTTGTGAAAGTGATAAAGTTCCGATCGTAGTTACGATAACTCCTGCGCTCACAGCAGGAACGATTTCCGGAAATCAGATATTTTGTACAACAGGAGATCCTGTACCTTTCACACAGTCTGCCCCATCAGGAGGGTCAGGTAGCTATAGCTATCAATGGCAATCTTCTACCACAAGTGCAACAGCAAATTTTACAGATATCTCAGGTGCTAATTCAGCTATTTATGATGCGCCAGCTTTAGATCAAACTACCTATTTCAAAAGGTTGGATGATGCTACAGGAGGTGGATGCGATCGCGTGGCAACAAATGTGTTAACCGTTACCATACAGTCCGTATTAACAAATAATATCATCACTGCACCTGCCGTTGCAACTTTTTGTGAAAGTGGCGATCCGGAAAAGATTACAGGTACTGTACCTGTTGATGGCTCAAGCAGCTACAATTATCAATGGCAATCTAGTTTAGATAACTTAAATTTTAATGATATCAGCGGAGCAACTCAACAATCTTACGACCCCGGTGTGCTTACTTCAACCACATATTTCCGCAGACAGGTAACTTCAGGAAGTTGTGCTATCCCAACAGTAAGCGGAGTTGTTCAGATCAGGATTAATGCTTTACCGGCTATTTACAATGTTACTGGCGGAGGTACTTATTGTGCAGGTACGGCTGGCGTAGTCATTGGTTTATCCAACTCACAGGCGGGAGTAAGTTATCAACTGCAGATTGCCGGCGTCAATATCGGGAATCCGGTTCCGGGAAATGGCTCTGCCATTTCATTTGGCAATCAAACAGGGGCTGGTATTTATACTATAATAGGCATCAGTTCTACTATGCCAGCTTGTATACAGGCTATGAACGGTAGCGCAACGATTCTTGTCACCAATAGGCCATCTGCAAATACCTATGCGGTAACTACCAATGAAGATGTCGTCTTAACAGGTAGTGCAACCACAACTGACCCGGATGGAGATAATTTAATTTATACGAAGGCTACAGATCCTGCTCATGGAACAGTTAATGTCTCGGAGACTGGCATATATACTTATACGCCCGCTTCAAATTATAATGGAGCTGATTCCTTTACTGTTTTGGTTAACGATAATGTATGCGGAACCTCACTGCTAACTGTTAATATTACAATAATTCCTGTAAATGACGTGCCTGCATTTACAAAAGGTAGCAATCAGCTGGTTAATGCAAATTCTGGCATGCAAACCGTAACAGGATGGGCTACAGGAGTCAGTACCGGACCGGCAAATGAATTATCACAGGTTGTTGATTTTATCGCTAATAATAATAACAATGCTTTATTTAGTATTCAGCCAGCTGTGTCTGCTAATGGAAGCTTAACCTTTACACCTTCAGGGAATCTTGCAGGCAGGGCAACTGTCTCAGTGGTTATTCATGATAATGGAGGCACTGAAAACGGTGGAATTGATCGAAGTCAGGTGCAAACCTTTATCATTGATGTTAAACCTGTTGGCGTTGCCGATGATATTAAGACACTGGCAAACACATCAGTTGTTACTGAGGTAAAAACAAATGACGGTGCAACGGCCATTAATAGTGTGGTTACTGCCACCAATGGTGTTAATGGTTCAACAACTGTTGATGCTACAGGAAAAGTAACCTACACCCCGAACAGCGGCTATACCGGAACAGATACCTATACTTATACCCTTACTACAGCTGATGGCGTGGTGAGTGACCCCATTTTAGTGAAAATCGTGATTTATCCGACAGTAGTGTTATCAGGACCAGTTTCGGTAAATGAGAATGCAGGATCAGTCAATTATATGGTCTCCCTTTCCGGAACAACAGGTACAGTTCTGGCATCGCCTGTTTCGGTGGTTACCGGGATTATTAATGGAACTACAAATTCTTCCGATTATACTTTCACTCCCCAAACACTTACATTTCCTGTAGGTACGATATTAGGGCAGCCAGGAAGCACCATTACTTTTCCGGTGATCATTAATGATGACGGCATAAATGAAGTTGACGAAAATTATACCATAACCATTCAAAACCTAAGCGGTCCGGCTACTCTTGGAAATGCAGCTGTACAGACTACTATTTTGGATAACCGCCCAATTGTTGCTTCTATAACGGCTGGAAATGCCGGGAATGAAAATGGTGTTGTCAATGGAACATTTATCATTACATTGAGCAAGCCATCTGCGACCAATACTGTAATCAGTTATACTTTAAGCGGCACTGCAAGAGAAGGAGAAGACTACGCTCCAGTGGTAAAAACAGTGATGATCCCGGCGGGTGAAACTTCAGCCGTGATTCAAATCCCAGTGCTTGCAGATGGGTTAATTGAAGGAAACGAAACCGTAATCGCCATGTTGACCGCTTCAGATAATCCGGCGCTGATCGTCCTTCCCGTACCTGCAACAATCAACATCATTGACGGAACAACAGGAACAGTTACCGTATCCGGAACAAAGGATGGTGCAGAACCATCAAGTCCAGGTCAATTTACCTTTACGCTTAGTCAGGTTTCTATAACTGATACTAAAATAAACTTTGTCGTATCAGGAACTGCAACAGCAGGATTAGATTATACCTCAATTGGTTCTTCCATTATCATTCCGGCAGGTGCCACATCAGTGACTTTAAATGTACCTGTGCTGGACGATAACCTAAATGAAGCGAATGAAACCGTCGTTTTAACTATGGTTAGCGCTACTGATAATCTACGTATTACAGCGATAACAATACCTGCTGTAGTTAATATCAGGGATAATCGCGCTCCTATTGCGAGCGCTCCGGGAATTACCACGATTCAAAATATACCATTTAATGGAGTTGTTATGGCATCTGATATAGATGGCGACGTACTCATATTCAATATCTCAGTAGCACCAGCTCACGGAACGGTGATCCTTAATGGAAACTCCTATGTTTATACTCCGGCAACAGGATATATAGGCGCAGATTCATTCACTGTTACAGTGAGTGACGGTAAAGGTGGAGTAGCTACCGTAACAATTCCGGTAACAGTAACGCCAGCGAATATACCTTCCGGCAGTTCTATTGCGTTAATTAAAACAGCTGTATTGAACGGCAATCAAATCACTTATACATTTCTTATCCAGAACACAGGAGCACTAATCTTAAACAGTGTAACCCTAACCGATACCAAGCTTGGAATTAATAACAAGGCGATCGCGGTTGCAGGTGGTCTGCTTCCTGGAGCAACAGTAACTGATGTAGCGGTTTATACCATTTCACAGGCAGATAAAGATATGGGTACGGTAACCAACATGGCAACCGTAAATGCAAAAACAGCTAGTGAGGCCAATGTAAGTGATCTTTCCGGTACAAAGGAAAACAATGATACGCCTACGGTTACCAGTTTCCCTAGGTCGCCGAATGCAGTTGATGATACGGGTGTAAGCACGGCAAATGCAGCGGTAACGATTAATGTTCTATCAAACGACAATGCAGGAAGTTCGACTTTTGTAAAATTAAGTATAGAAATTGTAAGGCAGCCTGAAAATGGTCGGGTAGTGGTAAATGCAGATGGTACAGTAACCTTTACGCCAAATACAGGCTTTACCGGTAGCGATACCTTTACTTATAGGGTGAAAGATGCCAATGGATACTATACCAACATAGCGTCTGTAGTGATTATAACTAATTTTATAGCAATAAAAATTCCAAATCTGTTTACGCCAAATGGCGATGGTATCAATGATGCATTTGAAATTATTGGCTTAAACCAATACCAAACAAATGAACTGCAAATCATTAACCGCTGGGGTAATGAGGTCTTCCACGCAAAGGGATATCAGAACAACTGGACTGGTGAAGGCTTAAATGAAGGAACTTATTATTACTTACTGCGTGTTAAAAAAGCTGGAAGTGATGAGTTAGAGGTATTTAAAGGATACATAACATTAATCAGGGCATTTAAAAATTAGAAAATGGCTTTTAAGAAGCTATTCCGGTAAAGATGGCTTCTGTTAAGAATATCAAAATGATGAAAAAAATATTATTGTTAATTGGTTATTGTGTTTTTGTTCTGTCGCAACATTCGGTGGCGCAACAGGATGCGCAGTTTAGCCAGTACATGTTTAATGGAATTTATATTAATCCGGCCTATGCTGGTTATAAAGAAGTACTGAATGTACATAGCTTTTACAGGAGTCAGTGGACAGGCATTACCGGAGCGCCTCACAGTATGTCGTTAGCGGTTGATGCCAGTGCGAACAATGGTAATGTCGGGCTAGCCCTTCAGGTTTCCAGTGATAAGCTTGGCGCACAAACCCATCTGGGTATTTATGGTAATTATGCATACCGTATCCGGATGAATGATGATGGAAGTTCAAGACTGGCGCTTGGTTTAGGTCTGGGTATGGTACAGTTGGGGATTGACGGATCAATGCTTAATCCAAACAATCCTGAAACCTTTCAGCCAGTTGGCGTACAAAGCACAATTGTTCCTGATGCGAGGGCCGGAGTGTATTTTGCCAATGATCGCTATTATGCGGGTTTTTCTGTAGACAATCTGATTGCCACCTACATTAATATCGACCGTTATGCTTTTATCCCACAACCCAAACCACATTATTATTTAACTGCCGGTGCATTATTTCCGCTTTCTGAGGATTTTCAGATCAAGCCGTCATTTTTAATTAAAGACGACCGGGGCGGGCCTACCAGTTTAGACGTGAACGCATTTCTAATGATTAAAGAATTTTTATGGGTAGGCGGTTCTTATCGTACGGCCGTAAAAATTTACGATAAAAGCTATCTTCAAAAAGACCTTAGTCAGCGAAATTCCGCAGTTGCATCCGTTCAGATCTTTCCTTCAGAAAAGCTGAGGATTGGCTATGGTTATGATTTTTCCATTGGTGCTTTACAAGGATACAGCGGTGGCACACATGAAATATCAATTGCTTATTCCTTTATCAAACCAAATATCAGGTTGGCTTCACCACGGGTGTTTTAATGAAGCCGATTATTAAAGGCATTACTTAGTTATTATAATGAAGAAAAAACTACAAAAAATATGTTTTGCCGCCTGTTGCGTGCTGGCTTTATCGGGTTCGGTAAAAGCCCAATATATATTAAAAGCCGCAGATCATCAGTTCGAGTTGTTTAATTATGCTAAGGCTATCGATCTATATGAACAAGCCTTTCGAAAAAAAGAAAGTTTGTATACGGCCGAGCGCCTGGCTAAAGCATATGCCATAATGAATAATTATAAACAGGCTGAAAGCTGGTATGCCATTGCTGCAAAAATGCCTGGGAGCAATCCGGAAAATCTACTGGGTTATGCGAAGATGCTTCAAAGCAATTCGAAATACAGGGAGGCCAAGGTGCAATATAAAGCCTATATTGATGCAGATAAAGATGTTTCTAAAAGACAGGCAAATGTTTGGCTGGCCTCTTGTGATTCGGCTTTAAAATGGATGAAGCGGCCCAAGCAAATTCAAATCATTAATCAGAAAGAACTGAATAGTCAGCAATCTGATTGGGGATCAGTTGAGTACAATGGCTCCACCGTATTTACTTCAGATCGAACTACATTTAATCCCGGGCTGACAGGGCAGTCTCCTTTTTTAAAATTTGACGGCACAAGAATGCCCGATAAAAAGATTTATGGCGGGACAGGTAATGGTTATCTGAAATTGTACATCAAAACTTCTTCTACAGATAGCTTAAAATTGTTTCCTTTACAAACCGGAGTTAGTTATCATGTAGGTTCAGCCACTTTTAGGGCAGATACTATGTACTTCACGATGACAAAGATTCCGGAATCCTTAAAGAGGATAGGCAATAAACCAAGTACCGTAAATGTGTCTATCTACAGCAGCGTGAAGGATGCTGGTGGCAATTGGGGAGCGCCAGTTGCTTTTGCCTACAATTCAATAAATGAATATTCCGTTGGTGATCCTTTTATTTCTGGCGATGGCACAAGTCTATATTTTTCTTCAAACAAACCTGGTGGAAAAGGCGGAACAGACCTTTATGTTTGTTTGAAAAACGATTTAGGTAAATGGGATAACCCAATCAACCTGGAGCAAATTAATACATCGGGTAATGAACGTAGTCCTGTTATTGCTGAGGGGAGCAGCTTGTATTTTGCAAGTGATGGCCACGTGGGGATGGGCGGCCTGGATATTTTCCACGCATTAAAGAATAGCACAGGTACCTGGCAGATTGAAAATATGGGCTATCCTTTTAACTCGCCGCAAGACGATTTTGCCTTTAGTTTAGATGCGAAGAATGGTGTAGCGCATGTATCGTCAAACCGTTCGAATGGAATAGGTAATGACGATATTTATCTGCTTGATCTGAAGTCTGTTCACGCTGTTGAGCTAACCGGAAAAGTTTATGACCGCAAAAGTAAACGACCTGTTGCAGGCGCATTAGTTACCTTGACAAAAATTAACGGTGGAAGTTCAAAAGTAGAAACAGATGATCGTGGGGAATATAAATTTAGTTTATCAGCCAGATCAGCATATACCGTGTCGGCAGAGGCCACTAACTTCCGTATTGATGCCGTAAACCTCAACAACATTTATTCAGACAAGACGGAGACGATTGTTCAGGATTTATATCTGGAATCAATAGAACTGAATAAGGGGATCAGGTTAGAAAATATTTATTACGATTTTGATAAATGGAATATCAGTGCTGACGCGGCTATTGAACTGGACGCGCTTGTTAAGGTGATGAAAGACAATCCAACCATCTGGATTGAAATCGACTCACATACTGATAGCCGTGGTCATGATGCTTTTAATTTAAGGTTATCACAAAAGCGTGCTGAATCTGCAGTGGCGTACATTATTTCCAAGGGCATCAATAAAAACAGGATCGAAGCAAAGGGCTATGGGGAAACACGGTTAATCAATTCGTGTGCTAACGGGATGACTTGCAGCGATGCCGAGCATCAACTTAACAGGCGGACAGAGTTTAAAATAGTTAAACAATAACCATTACCTCAGGCTGTTCATATCGTAAATATTTTTTTTAATGCGCTGGTAGCAATATCAGCGCATTTTTTTGTGCCGCAAGTTTGATCATAAAAGTTGCTACCTGATTCTCCCTATGAAATACTCACCCGGTATGATTTAAATGAAGATGATATTCTTAAATAATTTAAGCTAAAAATGTTAGTATTTTGTTGATAAATTAAATATATTGTTAAATATAAAAACTAAATATATTAGTAATTTTGTTTGATATGGTGTTATGGAATTTTAACTGATGAGAAGATGACGGACAAGGATAAAAAAATTATTCACATGGATCAGGATGCTTTTTTTGTGTCAGTGGAATTAAAGAAAAATCCCATGCTGATTGGAAAGCCTGTTATTGTAGGTGGTAATTCCGATCGGGGCGTGGTAACTTCCTGTAGTTATGAAGCCCGAAAGTTCGGTGTACATGCGGCAATGCCGGGTAGAATGGCTAAGCAGCTTTGCCCTCAGGCTATTTTTGTTCGGGGTAATATGGATGATTATTCTAAAGCCTCTCACGAAATTACAGAAATTATTTCTGAGCGTGTACCCTTGTTTGAAAAAGCGAGCATCGATGAACACTATATCGACATGACTGGTATGGATAAGTTTTTCGGCTGTATGAAATTTGCTTCCGAACTCAGGCAAACCATTATTAAGGAAACCGGTTTACCCATCTCTTTTGGTCTATCGGTAAATAAAACGGTTTCTAAAATTGTAACCAATGAATGTAAGCCAAACGGTGAGATGGAAATTCCTTTTCCAGGTGTGCAGCCTTTTTTAAATCCTTTGGCTGTTCATAAAATACCAGGAATTGGCGATGCTACGTACAGGAGACTGAGCGAAATGGGCGTACGGAAAGTGCAGACACTAGCCGAAATTCCGCAGGAGCTGATGTTTAAAATTTTAGGTCAGCATGGTTTAGGAATCTTGCAGAAAGCTAATGGAATTGACCTTTCTCCGGTAGTGCCATATCGCGAAAGGAAATCAATTGGTACACAAACTACCTTTGAAAGTGATAGTATGGACATCTCGAAAATGAAAGCCATATTAAGTGGAATGGTTACCAATTTAACCTACGAGCTTCGAAGTCAACAGAAACTCACCGCTTGCATCACTATAACTATTCGCTATTCAAATTTCGAGACCGTAACTCAGCAAGCCCAAATTCCTTATACTGCATTAGATTCTTTGCTGATTAACAAAGCACATGATTTATTCAGAAAGCTGTATTCGAAACGAATGCTGCTGCGTCTGATTGGTGTTCGGCTTTCGCACCTGGTAAGCGGCTTTGAGCAGATTGGTTTATATCATACCTCAGAAGAAGAATATGATTTATACCAGGCAATGGATAAAGTCCGGGACCATTATGGAATTGAATCAGTAGTAAAAGCCTGTATTGTAAAGCGTCCGGAGCGGGATGAAAATGGAAAAATTATTAAATATAACCCACGAAAAAAACATTTAGAGAAACTACAGGAAGACGAAAATCAACCTGTGGAAGAACGTAAAAAATCCAGAATAAGAGCCTTTATCAACTCTGATCTGGGCACGGCAACGAAACTGGATGGATAGTGGCGGGAGTAGGATTAAGGAACAAAGAATAAGGAGCAAAGAGCAGGAGCCGAAGAAAGTGGAAGGGGAAATTGGGGAAATGGGAAATGGGGAATAGGTAGGGAGGAAATAGGAACTAGGGTAATAAGAGCGAACAACGATCGACGAAAAACGAAATTGTGAATAGAAAATAGGTAATGGAAAATAGGAAGTGGGAAATAGTTAAAATGAGAATCGGGAAGTAGAAAATAAAAACGAAAAACGAAAAACGATCAACGAAATAGGAGTAAAGATCAAGGAACAAAGAGCAAGGATCCGGGAGCAGAGAATGTGGGAAAGGAGATAGGAAATAGGTAGGGAGGAAGTAGGGAACTGGGAATAAGAGCGAACAACGATCGACGAAAAACGAAATTGTGAATAGAAAATAGGTAATGGAAAATAGGAAAGTAGCAAATAGAACGAAAAACGATAGACGAAAAACGAATATGGAAATAGGTAACAAAGAATAAGTATTCGGAAAGTAAAAACGATCAACGAAAAACGATAGACGAAAAACGAAAACATGTTTCTCAACGTACATTCCTCCTATAGCCTCAAATATGGAACGATGGATATCCCGACGATTGTTTCAAATGCACGTGCGTTAGGTATTCGCCAAATGGTGCTGACTGATATTAATAACTCTAGCGGGGCAATTGAATTTATAAGAGAATGTTTCAAGCAAGGAGTTGCCAAAGCACCCGATGAAGTACAGACCGGAAATATTCCGTACCAGTTAAAACCGATTGCAGGAATCGAATTCCGGAAAGAAGGTCAGCTTTTATATTTCGGAATTGCAAAAAATAAAGAAGGCATGCGTGAGCTTAACGAGTTTTTGAGTATCTGCAATATCGAGGATAAGATTTTGCCAAATGATGCACCTTTTTTCAAAAATGCTTTTATCGTTTACCCATTTACCAAAAATTTTAACCGCAAACTCAAATCCAACGAGTTTGTTGGCATAAAAAGCAGTCAGCTAAATTTTCTTTATAAACATCCCATACTTCAACAGCCCGAAAGGTTAGTGGTTTGGCATCCGGTTACGGTGAGTAATCGGGTTGAACATCGTTTGCATGAATACCTGAGGGCCATCGAAATGAACACTTTATTGAGTATGGTACCAGATGACGCTAAATGTAGTCGTGATGAAGTCTTAATTACTGAGGAAGCACTTAAATTAAAGTTTGAAGCATTTCCTTTCATCATTGAGAATACACAAAAACTTATAGATGCCTGCGATTTGAGCGTTTACTTTGAACCGCAGATAAAGTCTAAAAACAGATTTGCATATACAAAGGAAGGAGAGGCATTTGATCAGGTATTGCTGAGGCGAATTGCCTATAAAGGTTTGGCTTATCGCTATGGAAATGATAATGTAATAGCCAGGGCCCGGATGGAGAAAGAACTAAAAATTATTGAGTTTAAGAACTACTGCGCGTACTTTTTAATCACTTTTGATATTGTTCGCTATGCAATGGGGCGGTGCAAGTTCTATCATGTGGGCAGAGGCTCGGGAGCCAACAGTATTGTGGCTTACTGTTTGCGGATTACCGATGTAGATCCGATAGATCTTGATTTGTATTTCGAACGTTTTTTGCATGAAAAACGCACCAGTCCGCCGGATTTCGATATTGATTTTGCCTGGGATGAGCGGGAAACAATTCAGCTATACATTTTTAAAAAATATCCGAAATGGCATGTGGCATTTTTGGGTACAATGAGCACATTCAAAGACAGGGCAATTATTCGTGAAATTGGAAAGGTACTGGGGTTGCCAAAAGAAGAAATAGATAGTTTTACCGATCCAACTAAAGAACGCGAAAATTTGCAGAATGCCACCTATAGGAAACTGGTAGCTGTTCACCAGCACATGAGGAATATGCCTAATCAGCGATCTATCCATGCCGGTGGGATTTTGATTTCCGATGAACCCATTACTTATTATACGGCTTTAGATTTGCCTCCAAAAGGTTTCGTTACTGTTCAATGGGATATGTATGAAGCCGAAGCAATCGGGTATGAGAAGTTCGATGTGTTAAGCCAGCGGGGAATAGGGCATATCCGCGAAGCCGTTCAGCTCATCAGGCAAAACCGGAATGTGGAGATTGATATTCATGATTTCAAAACATTCAAAAACGATCCAAAATTAAACAATATTTTAAAGGAAGGCCAGCCGGTAGGTTGTTTTTATATCGAATCGCCAGCAATGCGGCAGCTACTTAAAAAGTTAAAGTGCGAAGATTATTTAACACTGGTTGCAGCAAGTTCAATCATTCGGCCCGGCGTAGCAAGTTCGGGTATGATGAAGTCGTTTATAGAACGCTACCATGCACCGGATAAGGTGGTTTACCTCTGTAAGGAAATGGAAGAACAACTAAAGGAAACCTATGGCGTAATGGTTTATCAGGAAGATGTAATCAAAGTTTGCCATTATTTCGCTGGACTGGATCTAGCGGATGCCGACGTATTGCGAAAGGCCATGAGCGGAAAGTACCGTTCAAAACTTGCTTTTGAAGAATTGGTGAATAAGTTTTTTCAGTCCGCAAAGCTTCAGGGACATTCAGAAGAACTGATTACCGAAGTCTGGCGGCAGATATCTTCTTTTGCCGGTTATAGTTTCTCAAAAGCGCACTCAGCTTCTTTCGCAGTAGAAAGTTACCAGAGTTTGTATCTTAAAACTTATTATCCTAAGGAATTTATGGTCGCTGTTTTAAATAACTATGGTGGTTTCTATAGTCGCTGGGTTTACGTTCATGAGCTTCAAAAAACAGGAGCAAAGGTGCATTTACCCTGTGTAAACAATAGTGATGAGGTGGTGAATATCAAGGAAAACGAATCCTACCTGGGCTTCATTGGTGTGCAGGGTTTAGAAAATAAGTTTATCGCCCAAATTCCACTTGAGCGCAAAAGAAATGGTCCTTTTAAAGATTTGGAGGAATTTGTAAAACGTACAAAAATAACATTAGAGCAAGCTATTTTATTAATCAGGCTTGGAGCTTTAAGATTTACTGGAAGAGATAAAAAAACACTGCTTTGGGAAGTTTACAGTTACCTCGGGCATAAGCAAAAAAAGATAAATGCAGTTGAGTTATTTAACATCGAAAGTAAAACGTATAGTTTGCCAGCCTTAGAAAACTCTGCGCTTGAAGATGCCTATGTAGAATTAGAACTGTTGGGTTATCCGCTGAACTTTGAAATGTTTGATTTCCTGAAAACAAGTTATCGGGGAGAGGTGATGGCGGCAGATTTAAGTAAAAATGTAGGAAAAACTGTTCGCATGGTAGGTAATTATGTGTGTGAAAAAACGGTGCATACCATTAAGAATACCAAAATGTGGTTTGGTACCTTCCTGGATGCGAATGGCGACTTTTTTGATACCACCCATTTTCCAAATACCACACCAGTATATCCATTCAAAGGAAAGGGCTGTTATTTAATTTCAGGTAAAATAGTGGAAGATTTTGGCTTCCCAAGTGTGGAGGTTTTAAAGTTTGCTAAACTTGAAATTCACATGAATCCGGTAGCAGGAGATTAGCCGTGAGCCGAATAGGATTATTAATCGGCTCATGAATTGAGGCTTTTATGAGCCGAATAAATCGTATATTCGGCTCATGAGTTATAACTGGGAATTATCAGACTGGCCAAATTTCACTTTTTCTATCTTGAAAATAGAAAGAAAACTTTACGATTTTGCACAGGAAACTGGTGCGGTTAATGCTTTGATAAATGCATTGCCGAATGAGGTTAAACAACAAACGTTACTAGAATTAATTCTCTCTGAAGCGATTAATACCTCTGCTATTGAAGGTGAATTTCTAAGTCGGGAAGATGTAATGTCATCTATTAAAAACAATCTTGGGCTAAATAAGACCGCGGAAGTTGTAAAAGATAAAAGGGCATCTGGTATTGCCGATTTGATGATTGAAGTAAGAAATACCTTCGATAAAGAATTAAATGAACGCACATTACATCATTGGCATAAACTCCTTTTTGGAGACAGTAAACATATTAATGTGGCTGCATGGCGAAAAGGTGATGAGCCCATGCGGATTATATCCGGTGGAATTAATAAAGAGCAAATTCATTTTGAAGCACCGCCATCAGCCGTGATTAAAAAAGAAATGAATCTTTTTTTTAAATGGTTAATAAATACGAAACCTAATGGATCGAAAGAAATTAAAGATCCGGTAATCAGGGCAGGGATAGCTCATTTATATTTTGAAAGCATCCATCCTTATGAAGATGGAAATGGACGTATTGGCAGAGCTATTGCTGAACAAGTACTTTCTCAAACCCTTGGTCGGTCGGTTATGTTAAGTCTTTCTAATACAATTGAGAGAAATAAAGATGCTTATTACCAGGCACTAAAAAATGCTCAAAAGAGTAATGATGTTTCTGATTGGCTGATATACTTTTTAGAAATAGCTTTAAATGCACAGCTTGAGGCTAAACAAATAATTGATTTTACATTGAGAAAGATCAAGGTATTTGATTCGGTTAAAGATAATCTCAATGAGCGGCAGTTAAAGGTTTTGCAAAAGATGTATAGTTTTGGGCCAGCTGGATTTGAGGGGGGCATGACGACTAAAAAGTATATCTCTATCACTAAAACATCAAAAGCGACTGCCACCCGCGATTTACAAGAACTTGAAAAACTTGGCGTTTTAGCATCTTCCGGTGGAGGGAGAAGTGTACATTATCATTTAATTTATTAAGAAAATATGATCCACATCAAAGCGGAAATAGAGCGGTTCGGACAAATGGGAGAAAAAACCGGTTGGCGTTATGTTTTTATTCCTGCAGTTATAGCGAACGAACTTAAGCCCGATTGCAAGGTGTCATTCACGGTAAAAGGAAAGCTTGATGATTTGGAGATCGCTGGAATAGCCACTGTACCCATGGGTGCCGGCGACTTCATCATTGCCATTAACGCCACCCTTCGTAAAAAGATCAAAAAGGAGGCTGGTGCAAAAGTAGAATTGTGGCTGGAAGAAGATAAAGATTTCAAAATTGAAATGCCTGCTGATTTGGAAGTTTGCCTCGCTGAAGATGAAACACTCTTTGCACGGTTTGTGCAACAACCGAAGTCTCATCAAAACTATTTTATTAAATGGATTAACGCCGCTAAAACGGAACCCACACGTACCAAACGATTAGTGATGACCGTTAACGCGATGGAAAAACTACAGGATTATGGCACAATGATTCGGGAAGGGAAAGGGAGTTGTGAGATTGGAGTTCGGAGTCAAAAGTCAGGAGTCATGAGTCTTGAGTCTTGAGTGCTGAACTGCCGGGCTAACCAATGCTAACCTCTTCTCTAACCCACACTAACCCCTTCTGTCATAGTCGTGAGTCCAAAGTCATGAGTCTGGAGTGCCGGGCTGCTGGGCTAACCAATGCTAACCTTTTCTCTAACTCACACTAACCTCTTCTGTCATAGTCGTGAGTCCAAAGTCATGAGTCTGGAGTGCCAGGCTGCTGGCTAACCAACGCTAACCTTTTCTATAACCCACACTAACTCCTCCTCTTATAATCCCTGAACCAGCTGCTTACTTTCATCTGTATCACACCTAAAAAAGCTTCACGGAAAATCCGGGTACTCATTTTTGAGGTTCCTTCGGTTCTATCAGTGAAGATAATCGGTACTTCAACGACGTTGAAGCCAAACTTTATGGCTGTAAATTTCATTTCGATTTGAAAGGCATAGCCTACAAAGCGGATCTTTTCTAGAGGAATGGTTTCCAATACAATTCTACGGTAGCACTTAAAACCTGCAGTGGCATCCTGAATATTAATTCTCGTTATAAACCGAACATACATCGAAGCAAAGTACGACATTAATACCCTGCCCATCGGCCAGTTCACCACATTTACGCCTTTCACATATCTCGATCCAATCGCCACATCTGCACCACTGATGCAGGCTTCCCGCAGGCGTGAAAGATCATCCGGATTGTGAGAGAAATCAGCATCCATTTCAAAAATAAACTGATAATCTTTCTGCAGTGCCCAATTAAATCCGTAGATATAAGCAGTGCCTAAACCTTGTTTCCCTGCGCGTTCTACAATAAAAAGATGACCTTCATATTCGGCTTGCAAAGATTTTACAATATCTGCGGTGCCATCAGGTGAGCCATCATCAATAATCAGCACATGAAAAGGTTGATTTAATGAAAATACCTTTCGGATAATCCTTTCAATATTCTCCTTTTCATTGTAGGTGGGAATGATTACTAAACTGTCTGACACGCTTGTTCGTTTTATATAAAATGGAATTCGGCTAAAAATGATTTTAGCTTTAGAGGGCGAAAGTAAATATTATAAATTAAAAAACCGTATCAGCTCAGTTGATACGGTTTAAAATGTATTAAAAATGTTTTTTACCTCACCTCCTGCATCAGTTTCTTAATCAACTGAGAGAAGACAATTAAAAATATTCCTGCAATTAGAGAATAGAGGGCGAGAGATTTATAGCCTTCTGTGTAAGATGTTAATTTAGCCATCAGGGAGGCATTTTCAATGTTAGACATTTCTGCACCTAACTTCCCTGCAGCAAGCTGCCCAAAGGCACTAAATAAAAACCATAAACCCATCATCATGCCGAACATCCTTTTCGGTGATAGTTTGGTGATAATAGACATCCCGATAGGACCAATGCATAACTCACCTAATGTAAGAAGTAAGTAAGCCAGGGTGAAAATATTCAGCGAACTAATGCCTTGCGCATTGGCGAAAAACCTGGTGGCGTAGAAAGTATAAAAACTTAAAGCCAGCAGCACAAAGCCCAATCCAAATTTCACCACGGTATTCGGTTCGATTTTGCGTTTGTACATTCCTATCCATAATAAGCCAACCAACGGACTAAAAACAATTACGAAAAACGAATTAACACTGTTGTTCACTACGTTTGGATCGATAGAGAAAAACAACAAACCATGATCTAAATTGTCTTTAGCAAATAGCGATAACGATCCACCGCTTTGCTCTGAAATTGCCATGAAAATAAAGTAGCACAGAATGAAAATGAAAGCCGCAAGTAGCTTATATCTTGCTTTAACCTCTTTAATACTGAACATTTCGTAAAAAAAGTAAACCAGTGCCACTACGCCAAGGGTATACATAAAGTAATCCGTGTACGATGTGTTCCTCACCATAATAAAAATTAGCGGGATGCATAAAAGAGAACCGATATAAACCACAACTTCGTAAATGGTCCGTTTTCCTTTCTGTAAATGCAGAAGGGGAGAGCTGCCAATCGGACCCAGGTATTTTTTAGTAAAAATAAAGGTGCCAAGGCCGAACGCCATTACCAGAGCCGCAGAAAGAAAGCATAAATTCCAGGAAACATATTTCCCGAGGTAGATACACATTGCTCCACCAAGTAAGCCACCGACATTGATTCCGGCATAGAATAAGCCATAACCAGCGTCTCTTCTATTGTCTTTTTCATGATAAAGTTCGCCAACCATCGATGAAATGTTTGGTTTGAAAAAACCCGTCCCGATAATGGAAAGCGTAATGCCTACATAAAATAAATCATGTGGTGAGAAGGCAAGAATCAGGTTGCCGGCAATCATTAGTGAACCACCCCAGAAGAGTGATTTTCTGAAGCCCAAAATCTTATCGGCAAAGATGCCGCCGATAAAGGTAAAGGCATAAACAAAAGCCTGAATGGCGCCGTATTGGAGGTTAGATTTTTGATCAGTTAATCCCAATTGATCTACCATAAAAAATGCCAGTACACCACGCATACCATAGAAACAGAAACGTTCCCACATTTCAACCAGCGATAGATACCAAAGTTGTTTCGGGTATTTACCCTCAAAGTTTTGAATCGCCTCTAATGTTTCAATAGAAGGCGTTTTTTCAGTTATAATCTGCATTTTATTTAACTCCGTGCATTAGTTTTTTAATTACCGGCGTTAGCAACATAATGAAAATACCGAGGCCGACAGGGATTAAAGTGAAAATCAGGAAGAAGGTAGACATGGAATACTGTGCGGTGATTTTATCAATCATTCCGCCCATTGTACCCGCTATTTTATTACCAATGGCGATGGCCAGGTACCAGATGCCGAACATGATGCCGATCATTCTACCTGGAACCAGCTTAGAAACATATGATAAACCTACCGGAGAGATGAATAACTCGCCCATAGTATGGAAGAAATAGGCTAAAATAAGCCAGATCATACTTACCGAAGCCACTTTTGCCCCCGATGGAATTGAACTTGAACCATAAGCTAAGGCCGCAAAACCTACACCTAAAAGAATCATGCCCAGGCCGTTTTTCATGGTGGCGGATGGATTATATTTACTTTCCCAAAGTTTAGATACAATTGGTGCACAAGAAATAATAAATAAAGAGTTCAGCACACCAAACCAAGTTGCCGGAACTTCGGCTTTTACATCACTATACTGGTTTTTCAACATATAAATTACCAATCCCCAGATGATTAAAAACCCTGCAGCAAGAATAATATTTCCAAGGGCAAATTTGCCGAATGTTTTTCTAAATAAGCTCAGCAATACATAAGTGATGATCACCAATGGTACTACTGTAATTAAAGTATTGGCAATGTTGAAGATGATTTTTGCATTTCCTTCCAGCAATCTGGCTGTATAATCTTTGGCGAAGATAGTCATGGAACCTCCGGCTTGCTCAAAAGAGGCCCAGAAGAAAATGGTAATAAAAGCCAATACAATCACGACAATCATTTTATCGCGAAGCTTTGGTGCATATTGTGAAATCCTTTTTACGAGGATAAATATGAAAAGTGCCAATGCTATAATAATCGCCAGATTATCTCCGGTTAGTGAACCTACTGTGAAATTAAAGATGGTTGAACCTGTGATTTTTGAAACCGGGTCATTGATAATCCACACTAAGCCGATCATAGAAATCAAGGCAATAAGTATAATATCGAAGATAGAAAAAGGGTTTTTTTGTGCTTCTGCCGGATCTTCACCTTCCTCTACAATTACACTGTTTTTCTCTGGTTTTAGGCCAATTGTACCAAAAATGTTTTTAGTAAAATAGAATTGCAACATCCCAATAAACATGAAAATACCAGCTAATCCGAAGCCATAACTCCAGCCCCAGTTTGGGTTTTCGCCAATGTAGCCACAAAGAAGCATTCCTAAGAAAGCACCAGAGTTTACCCCCATGTAAAAAATGGTATAAGCACCATCTTTCTTTTCAGGGTGTTTTTTGTACATGTGTGATAAAATAGAAGTCATATTTGGCTTAAAAAAACCATTACCAACTACCAGGAGACACAAGCCCAAATACATAAAAATTGGATTAAACTCGAAAGCCATTGATAAGTGACCTAGCATCATTAGAAAAGCTCCAAGGATGATTGCCCAGCGATAACCTAAAAATCTGTCGGCAATATATCCTCCTAAAATAGGAGTAAGGTAGGCAAGAGAAGTATAGGAACCATAGATTGCTAAGGCATGTTCGCGTGGCCAGCCCCAGCCTGGATTATCCCCAAAAATAGATGAAGTTAAAAATAAAACGAGCAAGGCCCGCATGCCATAGTATGAAAATCTTTCCCACATCTCCGTAAAGAAAAGTACGAATAAACCTGCCGGATGACCCAATACTTTACTGCTAAAGAAATCGTCTTTGGTTTCAATTGATGTTTGCATAAAACATTTATTGGTTTTAGTTTATGAATTCAGAATTTGTGTGTTGTTTAAGCTTGTTTGCAAGGCGCAATATAGTCAGCGAAGGGCAAACTCACAAATTTTAAAGTTAGAGGGAAGATAATGAAGATGTTAAGATTTGCCAGAATCAGAACTTTCTAATGGGTTTTATATTCTTCTTTGGATCAGCATATAGTTCGTCTGTTGCGGTGGGATCATTGTTCAATTCGAGGTCTTCCTGTAATTTTAGCCGGCCTCCAATAATCTTGAAACCATCGAAGGTGCCATCAGAACCATAAAATTCATACTTGCCCACCATTTGAGCATCAAAAGGTGCAAGGTGATCGAAAACAATCATTCCGGCTTTTTGATCAACCCGCAATGTCATTGCATTTGATTTGGTGTATTCGAAGATTATGCGGTTTTTACCTTTCAGTTCTTTACCATCGAATACCGGAGCGCCAAACTTCGGCTGGTCCTGATTAAATGAAAGAATATCGATGATCTTTTTGGTAGTGGTCTGCGTATGTCCTTTCCAGCCAAGCAGTATATAGTAAGGCAGGCGACCACCGCTACTTACCGGAACAATGTCGTAATAACGGGCACCAAGCCATTTCTCGTTATCCATAATGGCGTTTGCATCAGTGATGTTATCGGTTTGATCAATTAGTGGGTAAAGTTTCAGGGGGGCATTACCGGTATTCATTTGGATGGTACCAAAATAGCGGTAAGTTCCATTCTCCTGCTGTAAGTACCAACTTAAAATTCTGAACGCTTTATCTGGCGATTTAATTACAGAAACATTTTTTAAAGAATCGAAAGGGTAGTCAAAAGAATTGGGTGTTTTTAACGCTTCTACCAAAGTCTTCACGAACCGTCCATTAACTTCTGCTTTCTTCGCATCCGTTTCTGCTGCTATGGCAGAGGTAGAAATTTTGATCAACGAATCTTGAAAAATGTCAAGATTGTTTTTGCTTTGCTGCGCCATGGTATTCAGCCGCAACAAAGCAAAAATGAAAAGAATATAATATTTGATCTTCATCTAATAAATTTTCTCAATAACCAGTGCGCTGGCCCCGCCGCCGCCATTACAAATGCCAGCTACCCCAATCTTGCCGTTGTTTTGCTCCAGTACCGAAAGTAATGTTACTACAATTCTCGCTCCGGATGCACCTAGCGGATGACCTAATGACACGGCACCGCCATTTACATTTACCTGGTTCTCTTTTAAGTTCAGTTTTTGATTATTTGCGATGGAAACTACAGCAAAGGCCTCGTTAATTTCAAAGAAATCAACGTCTTTAATATCAATATTTGCCTTTTGTAAGGCTAAAGGAATGGCCTTAGATGGGGTGGTAGTGAACCATTCTGGTGCCTGCTGTGCATCTGCGAAGCCTAGAATTTTAGCGAGTGGCTTTATTCCCAGTTCCTTTGCTTTATCTGCGCTCATTAATACAAGTGCAGCTGCGCCATCGTTTAAGGTAGAAGCATTGGCAGCCGTAACCGTTCCGTCTTTTTTAAATACTGGCTTTAGCGACGGAATTTTATCAAACTTTACGGCTGTAGGTTCATCATCGGTATCTATTAGAGTGATGTCACCTTTCCTGTCTTTCACTTCAACGGCAATAATTTCACCAGCGAACTTGCCATTAGTTTGCGCATTTTGCGCTCTTTTATAGGATTCGATGGCAAAATTATCCTGCTCTTCGCGACTAATATTACATTCGCTTGCGCAAAGTTCTGCAGCTGAACCCATGTGGTAATCGTTATAAACATCCCAAAGGCCATCTTTCACCAGGCCATCAGTAAGTTGACCATGGCCAAGGCGATAACCATTCCTGGCTTTATCCAGATAAAAAGGCACATTACTCATGCTTTCCATTCCACCGGCAACAATAATGTCCTGATCGCCATTGGCAATACTTTGAGCTGCAAGCATAATCGCTTTAGCGCCAGATGCACAAACTTTATTAATGGTGGTGGCTGGCAAATCTGGCAAACCAGCTAGTTTTGCAGCCTGGGTTGCTGGTGCCTGCCCTAAATTAGCCGACAATACATTTCCCATATATACTTCGTGAATTTGTTCTGGAGCCAATCCTGCTTTTTCTATTGCGGCTTTGATAGCAAAACCACCTAATTGGGGCGCGGAAAATTGAGCTAAGGAACCGCCAAAACTGCCAATAGGGGTTCTTACAGCGGATACAATTACAACTTCTTTCATGAATTAATTTTTTATGAATTTTTTTGGTTAGACCGTAAAGTTATACATTTTTCAAGATGACAATGTCAAAATAGTCGTCATTTTAACGTGAATTTAGCGTATCAAAATGGTTGCTAACGAAACTAGAAAGACGGACCATACTACATATGCCCATGTATTTATTCCTCTTTAGGTTTATTTTTTTTTCTCGATTTAAGTGCCTGGTTCAACAGAAACTCTATTTGTCCGTTTGTACTCCTGAACTCATCGGCAGCCCAGGTTTCTACTTCCTTCAGCAAAGCAGGACTAATCCTTAACACGAAAGCTTTTTTATCTTTCTCCGCCATTTCTATTGTATTGCCTGAATATTAAATTTTGTTTTCATATTGATTAGAAACGCTTCCATTTCCTCAATCTTATTGGTACTAAACAGTAACTTTTTACCGTTTTTGAACTCAAATTGTAAACCGCGGTTTCCATCGTTTAACAGATAAGCTTTATCATTCACTTTAAACCAAAGCCGGCTTTTTACGCCGTAACCGCCATATTCAGAAAAAGCGTCGTAGGTTTTTAGATATGCCTTTTCTACATTCTCCCAACTTTGCCTTTTATAGTTGAACTGCAATGGGAAATATCGGTAAGCGATACCAAGCTGATCTATTTTCAGCGTTAATGTGCTTTTTCCGATCAGGTAAATGATCAGGAAGGGCAAAATTAATACGAGGAGAGGCGCAAAGTACATTCCTTTTAACTCCGCTAGGGAAAGTCCTTCTTTTCTGAGAAAAATAATGGCTAAGCCTGGGAAAATACTTACCCCTGTGATGAGGTATAACCACCAGATTTTCAAACCTTGCTTTTCCTCAAATTCCATTTTAATTGTATAATGTTCCGGTATTTACAACAGGTTGTACGTGCCTGTCGCCACAAAGCACCACTAATAAATTGCTTACCATTGCTGCTTTACGTTCTTCATCGAGTTGTACAATCCCTTTTTGCGATAATTTCTCTAGCGCCATTTCTACCATTCCAACAGCACCTTCCACAATAAGTTTGCGGGCGGCAATTACGGCGGTGGCTTGCTGGCGTTGTAACATCGCGCTGGCAATTTCCGGTGCATAAGCAAGGTGCGAAATCCTTGCCTCTAAAACATCAATCCCTGCCCTGGAAAGGCGTTCGTTCAGTTCTTTTTCTAAAATTTCACTTACCTGTTCCGCACCATCTTTCAGTGTGATGCTGGTTTCTTCGCCTTCAGAATGATCATAAGGAAAAATATTCGCCAGATGCCTTACAGCGGCTTCGCTTTGGATATTTACATATTGCATGTAGTTCTCCACAGAAAATACGGCTTTCGCGGTTTCGTTTACTTTCCATACTACAACTGCGGCAATTTCAATCGGGTTTCCTAACTTGTCGTTCACCTTTAATTGTTGCCCGTTTAAGTTATTGGCTTTTAAAGAAAGCCTTCTTTTGGTGGTAAGCGGATTTACCCAGAAAAAACCATCGGCCTTAACCGTGCCAGTGTATTTTCCAAATAAGGTTAATACCATAGACTGGTTAGGGTTAATAATGAGGAAGCCCGGGAAGATCAAAAACAAATCGACAGCTAATATAATGCCGCCTGTTAGAAATGATTCATTGACAAAACAAATGATAGACCCGGCTAATAATAATAGCGAAAGTACAAATGTTAAATAGCCTGATGGCGGACTGATAATTTTTTCCTGATACATAATTGATATTAATTTGATATCATAAAGTAAATTATAAAATCTCGTAATCGCAAACAAAATCAGTAAAATGTATATTAGATAAAAATGTTATTTTTGACAATATAATAATCTGATCGTTTTGGCTAAAATCAAAAAAAATTCACACAAAATCCTTTACCGCAAATATTCATCGAACCTGAAATATGTAATGATGGTATTTACGGTTTTCGTTATCACGTTATTCTTACCCAAACAACCCCGGTTTAGATATGAGTTTGAAAAGGGAAAAGTATGGATGAATAAGGATTTGATCTCTCCATTTAGCTTTGCTATTTTAAAAACGAATCCACAGGTTAATACAGATAAGAAGAATGCGCTTAAAGATGTATTGCCTGTTTATCAGTACGATACAGCAGTTAGCAGCAATTCGCTGGAAGCCTTTGTAAATGAGTTCGATATCAAATGGAAGTCTAAGCAGCTGGATGAAAAAGACAAGTTAAAGTTTAAATCAGAATCTTACAGATTACTCAGTAGTATCTACCAGCGCGGAATTATCGGTTTAAATGCCAAGCAGCAAACGAATGGTAAAAACTATGATTTTTCACTCATGGAAAACAATGTAGCCCATCAGAAAAATACGCAGGATGTTTTTACTACTGAAACGGCATTGCTTCATTTCAAAGCCAATTTTAAGTCGCCAAACCAGGTGATGGTAGATTTGATTGCTAATCTGGCGGAAGATCACATTACACCAAATATTATATTTGATGAACGCCTGACGCAGATTATTCAGCAAAATACCGTAGATAATATTTCTACAACTAAAGGAATGGTGCAGAAAGGGGAGTTGATTGTATCTAAGAATGATGTGATTGACGATGAAATTTATCAGAAACTGGAGTCTTATAAGGCTACCTACGACGCGCAAACTAAAACTATCGGAAGCAGGGCATTGGTTTACTTAGGTCAGGTGGTGCTGGTGAGTTTTATGTTAACCATTTTAATGTCCTTTTTATTTTTGTTCCGGAAGGATATTTTTTCAGATAACCGTCAGCTATCGTTAATTCTTATCGTTACTACCGGGATGTTGCTGGCGCTTACCTGGGCAATTAAAATTGAAATTCCAAGTTTATATTATATCCCGTTTTGCGTCGTTCCCATAATTATTAGAATCCTGTTTGATACGAGGCTGGCACTCTACCTTCATTTGCTGGTGATTTTAATTGCCGGTTTCTTTGTGGCCAATAGTTTTGAATTTGTGTTCTATCAGATTACTGCCGGTATGGTGGCGATTTTTAGTATTAAGAATTTTGTTAAACGTGAGCGATTCCTGGTTTCGGCGCTATTAATCCTGATGGCCTACTTTGTGTCTTTTGTGGGTATAGCCTTGCTGAGAGAAGGTTCGTTTCGTGAAATTGAATGGGAGAATTTTATTCCATTTGTATTTAGTGTGTTGCTTTCGCTTCTTGCTTACCCTTTAATTTATTTGTTTGAACGGATTTTCGGCATCACCTCTGATGTAGCCTTGATTGAACTAACCAATACCAATAATAAGCTGCTCCGTGAGCTGGCTTTTAAAGCGCCAGGTACATTTCAACATTCGTTACAAGTGGCGAACCTGGCAGAAGCTGCAATATTTAAAATCGGAGGTAATTCTGTATTGGTGAGGGCAGGAGCGCTTTATCATGATATTGGAAAAGTCGATAATCCGCAATATTTCATCGAGAACCAAAATACCGCTGTTAGTCCGCATGATAAACTGCCTTATGAGCAAAGTGCACAGATTATTATTCAGCACGTACACAAGGGAATTGAAATCCTCCGGAAGAATTTAATTCCCGAAGCCATTATTGATTTCATCAGAACGCACCATGGTAATACCCGGGTAGATTATTTTTATCAGTCGTTTTTGAAAAATTCACCTGAAAAATTTGTTGATGAAAACATTTTCCGATACCCGGGACCAATCCCTTTTAGCAAGGAAACTGGTGTGTTAATGTTGGCAGATTCTGTCGAAGCCGCCTCAAGAAGTTTGAAAAATCCCGATGCGCAGAACATAAATGACATCGTTGAACGGATAATTAATTACAAATTGGAGCAAAATCAGTTAGATAACTGCGATTTAACATTGAAAGATATTGAAACTATCAAATTGATATTCAAGACAATGCTGATGAGTATCTATCATGTGCGAATAGATTATCAACAAATTTTGTAATTTTTTTTTGTTGGATAACTTGTTTTACTATATTTGCAGACCTCAAAACAACGCCGGTAGGGCGAAAATAGGGGTTGAAAAGGAGAGGTGCCTGAGTGGCCGAAAGGAACAGTTTGCTAAACTGTCGTACTGGTAACGGTACCGCGGGTTCGAATCCCGCCCTCTCCGCAGAAAATAAAAATTTGCAAAAATAAATGGAATTATCAATTTAAAACCGTTACTTTGCAATCCCTTCGAAAAAGGGAAATAAAAAAAAGAAGATACCAAGTTCGGGATGTAGCGTAGCCCGGTATCGCGCCTGCTTTGGGAGCAGGAGGTCGTAGGTTCGAATCCTGCCATCCCGACAAAAAGTTCAATCCACTTTTAAAACAGGATTAAAAAAAGGTGATACCTAAGTTCGGGATGTAGCGTAGCCCGGTATCGCGCCTGCTTTGGGAGCAGGAGGTCGTAGGTTCGAATCCTGCCATCCCGACACCAACTGAAGTAAAATTCAGCAAAAACCCTTAAATCGCGAGATTTAAGGGTTTTTTTGTTTTATTTCAATTCAATTTCTATGAAATATTTTCAATAAAATCTATTGATCCGATCAGGTGCGTATTTTTAAATTAATTACTGCCAAAGGTTATTTTAGTGCTTCTTAAAAATACTGAATGACTATCTTTACCCGTAATGAAGCATAGAGCAGAGGCGAGCATCCGGGAGATTTTTGGAGAAATTGATATTTATTTATTTGATCAGCTACTGAAAGGAACTTATGTAGATTGTAATCAAATTCTGGATGCAGGGTGTGGCACCGGAAGAAACCTATTATACTTTTTAAAGAACAGTTATCAAGTCTATGGCGTGGATAAGAGCCCGGAAGCTGTTCTGCAAATCCAACAACTGGCTAAACAGTTTTCTAACCTGAAGGCAGCAGAAAACTTTCAATGTTCTCCTGTAGAAAACATGCCTTTTGAAAGTGAAAAATTCGATCTGGTCATCAGTAGCGCGGTACTCCATTTTGCCGAAAGCCTCGAGCATTTTGAATTGATGTTAAGTGAAATGTGGCGCGTACTCAAGCCAGGCGGTTACTTTTTCTGCCGGCTAGCCTCTGACATTGGTATTGAATCTTCAGTACATTTTATTGGAAACGGCAGATATATCTTGCCGGACGGGTCTGAGCGTTTCTTGGTGAACCAGGAAATGCTCATTCGTCAGACCAAAAAACTTGGCGGTGTACTTCATGAACCCATCAAGAGTACAAATGTGCAGAACCTTCGCAGTATGACTACCTGGTGTGTAAAAAAACATTGCGCTGAGTCATTCTCTCAAGAAAGATAGGGGCAATATCCGGCAGTGGTTAGCTTTTTAAGTTCCTTGCTCCATTTATCATTTAAGTATCCTAAAAAAGTCTGAAAATCCTTATATATAGGAATAAGCTGTTAATTTGATGGTAGTGGAAAACGTACTGCCACTCATTGATTGGTATTAATATAAAAAACCATATATTTAAAGAGGCTAACTCCAGCTTCATTCTACCGGGAAAAAAAATGAACAATAAGGTTTTGATTATTGAAGATGACAGGCAAATGCTTGGCTCACTGGAATTATTGTTTTTGGATGAGGGGTATAACGTAATGGCTATCGATAATGCCGAACTTGTAGCCTCTTCTTTGAGGGAATTCAAACCTGATATCATGCTCATGGATATCCGGTTGGATGACAGGGATGGTAGACTTATCTGTGATGAAATCAAGAACGATGTGCTGACAAAGGATCTGCCCATAATACTTCTTACTGGTATGTCCTATCAGGAGATAAGCGAAATTGAGTCGCTTGCTGACGCTATAATCGGCAAGCCTTACAATATTAATACCCTGATCAAAACTGCAGATCAGTTGATCAAACAACAAGCTATGAATGTTTAGGTGAAAATCTCCCGGCATATAGTCGATCCGTCTAGTTACGGTGAGAATTTCTTTTGTAAGGTTGATAATTTTCTTGACTTTCCGCAATTTGTACATGCTTGTCTAGAGAGGTGTGCGGAAACTCATTATCCTCTTTATATACGGTCGAATTGATCTGTACATGCATGATAGGTTCATCCCGGCACGTGCATGGTAATTCAGCAGTGTTTCACTATTGATAAGCCTGGATAATATATCAGCTACGATTCGCTTATCGACATGGAAATCGCTAAGCGGGAAGCCAGCATATTCTTGGTGGCATATCCCAGCATGTCCAAAACAATGAAATCTGGATCATAAAAGGACAAACTGATGCTATGCTTCGTTTCAAGGTGTTTGCGCCTGTTTCTTTCCCTGTCCATATTCTGTCATAAATATGGTTCATTTTTAATGTTCAATTGCGTTAAACGTTCGTGTAACCAGAAGTTATTGATTTCATGTTGATAAAAGTCAAGACATGACAAATAATTGGTATTTTGTATTTCTAATAATACTATATTTGACCTATCAAAAATCAGTTGTCTTGAATTTTCCCTGTAGTAGATGCATTAGGCAATAGATTGTTTGTATTTGATGAATGTAAACGTATGATGCCACACTTTAAACGAACTGATCTTTTAATTCAACCTGCTATCGATCAAATCAGACCGCAGGAAAATAGATTTTTCAAAGATTTGGAATTAACGAGCGAAAAGAATTCAGACCTACTCATACCGCTCCAGAACATGGTTAAACCAGAAATGAATCAGTATGTTCAAAACGATTGGTCTGCTCCGATGAAGACAACGCTGGCGTTAAATCCAGATACTACTCATTCTATCTTTCTGAAATTAATAAGCCAGATTTCCAGAGCAGAATACCTTTTCCTGGAAAACGCATTACTGGAAATGATTACCCATGTGCATCAATTACGGACGGAAATGGAGAACTTATGCCGCATTAATGGGCCCAGGATTAAAGATTTGAAGCGAGAATTGAAATTACTGAAGGAATCTTTATTTAAAATGATAGACATTAGTAGTAATGGCATCAGTATAGAAGAAGTTAAAATATCAGACAGAATTTTAGCTATTAAGTATGAGCTTAATAGGTTACAACATAACAGGAAGTATAATGTACTTTCGGATACCATAGCGCATGCAAGGGTACTTTCCACAGACAGACTCAACCATTCGGAATTATCCAATCTTATCAAGCTTGAGATACTGCAAGTAGTTAGGTTTCCGCTTAATCTGGAAAACGTCGTGCTCATGTCTGATAAAAATGATCTTTCTCCATTTAATTCAGGGTCTGTAAACGATAAAATACAGTATGGCTTTTCTGAGGCTGGACTGAAATTCATCGAAGCATGTACAGGTAAAACGCTCTGATTTGCTTTTAATGACTAATTAGGGAAAACATTATCTATAGACTTTACCTGCTAAGTAAATCAGCCCTTATGATAATAAATCTACTATTTAAACCTATCAAATTTGATTTCACATTGCCTAAATTTGTTTTAGAAAATGCAAATCTTACCCGCTTTAGAATTATCAGGTTTCATTAAACACTATCTTTTTCTTGAAACCAAAACCGAGACTACAAAAAATCTTCGGCTGTTTTCTGATGGAAATACGGGGCTCGTCTTTTCTTTTAAAAATAAAATGATCAAAGAATTCTCGCTGTTGAATATACCAGCATATTTGCCAGATTCTTTTGTTTATGGCCAGATAAACTTCTATCGTGATTTATATTGTAACGGAGAAACTTCTTTAATGATCGTTGTTTTTCATTCTTATGGCCTCCATGCTTTGCTGGGAATATCTTCAAGTAAATTAATCGATGGGATTGTACACACCGAAGATCTGTTCGGATCAGCCGCCACATCGCTTTTCGATCAACTTGTAAGTCAGGCCAAACCCCACGAAAGGATAACAATTTTGGAGGATTTTTTTAGATCCGTTTTGCAAAAGCGTCCGCTGCTTTTGCAGGCATCCGTTACAGCATCCATCCAGTTCATATTAAAAAATAAGGGCATAACCTCGGTTAAGCAACTGACTGACTTTACGGGTTTTAACGAAAGAAAGCTGGAGCGTGTTTTTACAGAGTATTTGGGCATCAGTCCTAAGAAATTTAGTAACATTGTAAAACTTCATATCTTCCTTAAATACCTGAAGACAAAGTTTGAAACAAGTAGCCTGACTACGATAGGTTACGAAGCCGGTTATTATGATCAGCCTCATTTAATCAGAGAATTTAAAAAATATACCGGCCTCACACCCAGCCAGTATTTAAATCAGGCAAATCCCCTTGCCGTTAATTTCCTTGAACTGACATAGCTGATAAACTCCGAATGCGATCTGTCGGTTTTGTACATTTTTGTGCAACTTCTGTAAATTAGTTTTGTAGAAACAATTTGTACCTATGGAAAAGATCAGGATCTCAACTGCACAGTTTGAGCACAAAAGCGGCGATAAAGCCTATAATTTATCAATAATTGAAAAACTCGCAGGTAAAGCCGCCGAAGAAGGCGCTCAGGTAATTGCCTTTCATGAATGCTCAATTACGGGCTACACCTTCGCCAGAAAGTTAAGCAAAGTACAAATGCTTGACCTTGCTGAAATTATTCCTGATGGAGAAAGCATCATTAAACTGAAAGAAATAGCAGAAAAATTCAACATTACCATATTAGCCGGATTATTTGAGAAAGATATTGAGGGGAATTTGTTTAAGGCTTATGTTTGTGTAGATAAACATGGGTTGATTAGTAAATACAGAAAGCTTCATCCTTTTATAAACCCTTATTTAACACCAGGAAATGAATACTGCATCTTCGAATTACATGGCTGGAAATGTGGCATCCTGATTTGTTATGATAACAACGTTATCGAAAATGTGAGGGCTACGGCCCTTTTGGGTGCCGATATAATCTTTATGCCTCATGTTACGATGTGTACGCCATCAACCAGGCCAGGAGCAGGTTTTGTAGATGCTAAGCTTTGGGAAAATCGCGAAACTGATCCGACATCATTGAGATTGGAATTTGATGGAGCGAAAGGCAGAGACTGGCTTATGAAATGGCTTCCTGCAAGGGCCTATGATAATGGTGTTTTTGTTGTTTTTTCTAACCCCATTGGCATGGATGATGATCAATTGAAAAATGGTTGTTCCATGATTATTGATCCATTTGGTGATATCATTGCAGAGTGCCGTTCTTTTGATGATTCGTTTGCAAGCGCAGTGTTCAGCAGCGAAAAACTTGTCCAGGCTGGAGGATACCGCTATAGAAAAGCAAGACGCCCGGAATTATATCGCGCTATTATCGGGCAGGAACATCAATCAGACCAACATGTTGTATGGCTCCACGATAAAAAAGAATAGCCTAAACTACCTTGTTTCAAATGCTTATGGATGAAATGTATTGCCTTTTTTAGGCTCCATCTGGCAAATTGCGTTTCGCAGGGCGTTGATAATTCGCCTGGATTTCAGTCTGATTTCGTTATGGTTTTCAAGAATTTACACGCTGCTGCGTCTGCGTTTGCCTTTCCAGTTTTCCAAAGATATTTAAATGGCTGATGAGCATTTGATATACAAATATTTTATAAAGACCTTTCTATTAATTATTTCAGGTGACTAAACCCATACCGGGCGTGGTTTTTCCAAACAATTCTTATATTGTGGGATCAAATTAACTCATGAGAAAAATTATCGTAATCGACGATGATACTTCCAATCTGGATGTGATCGCTTTGGTTTTGGAACATGCCGGATATAAAGTTTACAGTTTTGCCAGCGGAAAGGATTTATTGAAAAACGTTTCTGAAATATGGCCAGACCTGATTATTTTGGATATGTTGCTAAATGGTGAAGATGGAAGAGATCTTTGCAAACTGATTAAAACAACTGCGCAATACCAGTTCATTCCGGTGCTGATGATCTCCATAGGAGATAAACGGCATTTGATTGCAGACTGCATGGCTGATGGTTATATTGAAAAGCCATTTGCCATAGAAGACCTCGCCCGGACAGTCAGTTCTTACCTCAGTCCAAATTGAACAGTTGATCTATGCCGATTAGCGCTTGAATCCATAAATTAAATTATTGTATATCATAAGTAACCAGCCAGAAATAAAACGTTGAGTCTTGTCCTCTTCACTTTCAACTTCAATCTTGCTTTCCTGATATTTAGGGATTTCAGCTACCAGATAAAGGCCGATGCCAAATCCTCCAACCTCCTTGTACTTGCTGTTGTTTACCCGATAAAAGGGATCAAACCATTTCGCCTGATCGGTAGGGCTAATTCCCTCATCACTTACAAAAGTCCTGAACCTGTCTAAATGTTTTTCGCAACCAAAAGTAATGGTTTCGCCCATCGGAGAATATTTGATTGCATTGCTGATTAGATTGGTCAGAACCTGTACAATCTTATCCCGGTCGGCATAAATAGTCACTTTTTCACAGGGTTGATATCTATGGCGTGTTTGTTGGTAAGCGATTAGGCCTCTTCAGCGGTAATGGTTTATAGGTTAAATGATAGATTTTGTTTTGAAGGCTCTAGGAGAAATGAATGATTTTGATAATCTCCAGGTTTGCAAAATCAATCTACTATTCGTGTAGCACCATAACCGCTTTTACTGTTTTATTTATAACCTGATTCACTGTACTGCTGGTAAACAGGCGATAGATGATGTTATGATGGTGTTTAACCAGGCAGAGGATATCGGTATGGTGTTGTTCAATAAAATCCATGATACCATTGGGTGCACTATTGTGTTTAATATAATTGAATTCGATTTTTACATCAGGTAAAAGTTCCCTGATGCGCTTTTCTCCGGTTTCGATATGGAGTTGATCGGATTTTTCTGCAACATATAGCACCTGCATCTTTTCACTGCCAGCTGCTTTCAACATTTCAGTTAATGCGAGCACATCTTTTTGAGATAGTCTGGTTTCATAGTCTGTGGCTAAAGTAATGACGGGAAGTGCGGGAAAATTGCTTTCTAAGGGTACAATCAAAGTTGGAATGCGCATTTTTGTAACCACCATACTTGCATTGCTTCCTACGATGCCGGTTATGCCTGTTGCACCGGTGATGCCCATGATGAGTAATTCAACAGGATTTATTTTGGTATACCTGGTAATAACGGTTTTTAAAAAACCAACATCGCAGATGGTAGAAATGCGCACTTGCTCCAGCTTGTTTAGCTTGCTGATCTGATCAGCCCATTGTTCCAGTGCGGCTCTTTTTTTTTCATAGTAGGATTCTATGAATATGGCATTGTAGGTATTGTTATTAATTCCTTCGGTAGGATGGATGGCATGTATCGCAACAACCTCCATTTTTAGCACCTTTGCCATTGCCAGCGCATAAGCCAATGCATTGGCGGCACTTTTCGAGAAATCTGTGGCAACCAGAATTTGTTTCATTTTGATGTATTTAATCGTTGATAACTATATGAACAAATGAAAGAACATGAACAGCAATATCGCCAGCCCAATTGATGCAGGCAAGGTAAGTATCCAGGCCAAACCTATGTTTTTGAGGGTGTTGTTATTGAGGTTTTTAGTTCCGCCAGAGGCCACCATTGCACCTGCAATACCGCTGGAAAGGACATGAGTGGTACTAACAGGAAGCCCAAATGCTGTACTTAAACCAATGGTAGATGCTGCAACAATTTCAGATGTGGCACCCTGCGCATAATTCAAATGCTCATTGCCAATTTTTTCACCAATTGTAACCACGATTCTTTTCCATCCAATCATGGTGCCCAAACCAAGTGCAATGGATATGGTAAGGATTACCCATAGCGGCGCAAAGTCTACAAGTTTAGACAGCGCTTCTTTGTTTTTAGTAAGTATTTGATAGTCATTTTTTTCCACTATCAAGGTTTTATCATTTTCAATGTTTTGGATCATCGCAATTAAATCCTCAATCTGCTTTCTGAATTTGTAAGTGTGCGCTTTATCTGTTTCGCTTTTCAGGTAAAGGTGTCTTTTAGTCTGTTCTATCTTGCCAATGAAATCAATAGTACCGAGTTTTTTGCCAGGGTTAGAAACCGCTATTTTATTGATAACTTGGGCCGTCGCATTAAGTTCAGACATTACCTTCTCGTTAGGGATATTGTGGTTTACAGCAAACCTGGCAGGCAAGAACGCAATCAGGATTAGCATTAGCAGCCCAACACCTTTTTGACCATCGTTACTGCCATGGAAAAAGCTAACCAATGTGCAGGTGGTGATTAGCAAACCTCTTATTAAAAGCGGTGGACGATCATTCTCTCCATGCGGAATGTGAAAGAGCGCATGATACTTGATGACATGTTTTAGAAAATACATCAGTAACATGGCCAAACCAAATCCGATTATCGGAGAAAGGATGAGCGATAATCCAATCTCTTCTGCTTTTCCCCAGTTTACGCCTGCGCCCCCATAGTACCAGGTAAATGCAAGCCCGGCCCCAATCATAGCACCTATCATGGTATGCGAACTGGAACAGGGAATGCCCAGATACCAGGTTCCCAGATTCCAGATAATGGATGCAATTAATACGGCTAGTACCATACATGCACCTACACCAACTGGGAGATCCATGAGGGCATCAAGTGGCACTAACTTCAAAATCCCCATAGCAACAGCAATTCCTCCGGTAAACACTCCCATGAAGTTCCAGAATCCCGACCAGGGAATGGCGATGACGGGTTTTAACGCCTTGGTATATATTACTGTCGCTACCGCATTGGCAGTATCATGGAAGCCATTTACAAATTCAAATGCAACAACAGCCAGCAGGCATATCAAAAATGTCAGCAGCAGGGGTGTACTGAGATGGGTGTCGCCCAAAAAGGGTAATACAAAGCTTAAGGAAGGCATAAATGTGGTAAATATGATAAGGCAACTTTTTTACAAAGTACCATTTTCATGATGATATAGGCATGCGTTTAATATTAAATAACTGTTATATTATTACTGAATTTGCCCGGTGAATGTTAGGAGATACGCCGCTAGATTACCGGTAAGGGAGAGTTAGTTTATCTTCATCGCATTATAACTTAACCTAAAGTTTGCTTTGAATTAAGATGATGTATTGATATTTGCATTAATCAATCCATTCAGATGCAAAACGATTCTTCTCAACTTACTGCAACAGATTTAGAGCAGTTTATCAAAATGTTTGAACCAAGCAAATTCAAAATACTGAGCCGCGGAATAGAGATCAGGGGAATTTCTGATTTACATAAAACAATGTTGAGTGCTAAAGCGATCATTGATGCAATGGGTTTAAATCTTATTGTAAGCCACAATGCGGAAATGCTAAGCTATAGAGGGTTCGAGGTGCTTTATCTTTAGTTGATAGGCTTTTTCTGCTGCGCTGGCTTGCCTCGGCTGGCCGCCGAAAGGCTTTCTTCTTTTTCTTAACAAAAAGAAGCAAAAGTCAAGGCTTGGAACTGATGTCGGATAAAATCGTCAAAGCTTTATTTCGGCAGCACAAGCACCCGATGAAGGATCGGGCAAAACGCGCTGCCTTGGGTAGTGCTAGCATGAAAGATTGTGGTTTAAGCTTTAAACGTTTTCTCCTTCCATCATTTCATAGGCCGGATAGCAGGGTGGCCATAGCGAATTGTCATTCAGAGCGTAGCGAAGAATCCCTGCGTTTTTGTCTACTGTCTTCAATCAACACCGAACCTTTTTTATTACGTCATTCTATGAAGGGTGGGTTAAAGCGGTCGTCATCCTGAACTTGATTCATGACCTATATTTTGATGTTACTTTTTTAAATCGATAGCTGCGATGAATGCTTTTTCTCTCGCCCTTTCCCTTTCAGGGGGAAGGTGCCGATAGGCGGATAGGGGCTGTTTTTCCGCTGCGCGGGCATGCCTCGGCTGGCCGCCGAAGGGCTTTTACTTTTTTGCTTGATCAAAAAAGTAACAAAAAAATCAAGGCTTGGAACTGATGTCGGATAAACTCGTTAAAGCTTTATTTCGGCAGCACAAGCACCCGATGAAGGATCGGGCAAAACGCGCTGCCTTGGGTTGTGGTGGTTTGAAAGATTGTGGTCGAAGCTTTAACGTTTTCTCCTTCCATCATTTCCCAGGCCGGTAGCAGGTTGGCCATAGCGATATTGTCATTCAGAGCGCAGCGAAGAATCCCTGCGTTTTATCTACTGCCTTCAGTTAACACCAAACTGTTTTTTAGTTGCTGGCCGCGATGAATGCTATTGTACGCCCTTTCCCATTTAGGGGAAGGCGCCGTTTTATACTCAAAACCTTCCTTAAGTGATATTTTTTTTACAATCGAAATCTATCACGATTCGTTACTTTTACCCAATACTTGAATATTTATGAAGAAGGATAGCAGTTGCGATCTTAAAACTTGTTTCATGTGCCAGCTCTCTTTACCTGAATGGCATCCTGCAATTGCAAATAATAGAAAAAACTTTATTGCCAAGAAAGGTGAGTCTATCTTTAATGAAGGCGATCCCGTTCAAGGCGTTTATTTCGTTACCTCTGGCAATGTAAAAATCCATAAAAAGTGGGGCGACAAAGAATTAATTCTCCGTTTTGCTAATGATGGTGCAATCTTCGGTCATAGGGGCATTACCACAAAAATTGATGCTTATCCAATATCAGCTACTGCGCTGGAAACTACTCATTTCTGTGTTATTGATCTTGATTTTTTTAAAACTACGCTGAAGGTAAACCACGATTTTGCACATAACATGCTGATGTTTTATGCTGATGAACTTCATTCTTCAGAACGAAAAATGAGGAACTTAGCGCTGATGTCGGTAAAAGGACGTTTAGCCGTGGCGCTTCTTGAATTAAAGGAACAGTTTGGTCTGGATCAGGATGGTTTTTTATCGCTTGAGCTCAGCAGACAAGATCTGGCCGCATTTACCGGGGCAACCTACGAAACCGTTTTCAGAACCATGAACGAACTCCTGGCAGAACAGCTGATTAAAGTAAAAGGTAAAGCTCTGGGTATTTTAAATGAAGCTGGCCTCATAGAATTGGCAACGAAATAATGGTAGGCGTTGTTTTTTGCGGAGGAAAGAGCACCCGAATGGGAACCGACAAGGGATTAATCGCTATAAAGGATGATAACTGGGCTTCACTTGCGTTTAAAAAACTGCGCAATTTAGGGATTCCGGTATGCATATCCATCCATGCTGATCAAAAGGTAAGTTATCTCAGTTTTTTTGCCGAAGAACAACTATTGCCGGATAATCTATCGCTCGATGTAGCGGGGCCTTTGCTTGGACTTTTATCTGCACATTTACAATTTCCTAATGAAAGTATATTGGTATTGGCCTGCGATCTTCCACTAATGGAAGCTGAATTACTCAACCGTTTACAATCAGCTGAAGCAGAGATTCCAGATACAGATGCGATAGTTTACCTCAATTCTGGTGAAGTGGAGCCACTTTGTGCCGTTTATAAAGCTAAAGGCTTGGCTAAGGTAATGGATAAGTTGAAAACTGATCAACTAACAAGGTATAGTATGAAGCATGTTTTAGGCCTGATGAACGTTCATGTTCTTGATATTTCCGAATTGGAGCAAAAAGCTTTCACTAATTTCAATACTCATGGCATTACATAATCGGTTGCTGATGTTGTTATTTTCATAAATTCATTTTTACCACTTTCGCATACGGTACAGCAATAGTGAAGTGGAAGATCTTCGAACGGCGTGTGAGGTAAAATACCAGATTCCACTTCTCCAAGTGCTTCACTATAAATCGTAAGGCACTTACTACATTGATAAAGATTTTCCTGCGCAATCGGGCTCGGTTTTTCCTTGGCCGGGAGATTGGTAGCCTTTCGGTTTTGCGTGATCTCTTTGCGGAAAACATAAAACTTCATAATTACCCGCCTCAACTGCTCGGGTAGCATTGCCCTTGGGTTGCCTCTGCTGAAGATTTCCTCTGTCCGTTCATTAGGATTAAAATCTTTCGCCCTTAAGATATCGTAAACGGGTAAAAGCTTTATTCCGGGAAGGCTAATTAGATAGCGCTTGCGAATCAGGATACTGCTAAAAATTTCACTTTTCTTTCTGGTTTTAATGCCAAAGCAAATACCATAGGTACGGATATCATCAATACTCAGGTATTTAACTAAGTAATTCTTAAGATCGAGGCTTTCTGGTGAATTGTCTTCTATCTGAAAGTTTAGTTCATTGGCAGCGTGCCGCATATTAATATTAAATTCCTCCAGCAGGTTATTCCAGCGCAGTTTATCTTTTTCGGGTATGCCTTTAATGATGATGCTTTTCCACGAGGTGCAGCAAATCTGACCAACTTTAGTTTCAGTGCAAAGTAAGCAAAGTTTTTTAAGGAAGCTTACCTTAAAAAGCTCATCACGCCTGTAAATTCCAAGCCAATATTTATTGTTATAGCGGTTAAGACCTTCGTAGTAGGGGAGATTGAAAGGCGCAGATGGTGCACGTCTTGTTGCGGCTTTCGTAATGCATTCTTCGGTTTGAATCTGCCTGAATAACTCGGCGCCACTTGCATTAACATTATCAATAAAAACATCACGATTTGAGGTAATGAGTGCCTCAATTTGCCAGGTTACTTTCGAAATGCTGTTGGTGTAGCAAAGCTGATCCCATTCGTAAACCACATTGGTTTTTGGAAAACGAATGATCAGGTGCCAGTAATGTTCGGCTTCTACGGAAGCAATCCAGTTGATATTACCCGTTAACATGGGGGTGAAACTCTGGTTATTATCGCAGATGTTAACCTTTAAGCGGGGTTTGAAATCAATTGCTTCTAATACATCCTGATACACGCCTTCTGTTAGCCAGGAATTTCTGACAAAAATTTCTTCGGCAGGATAGGAACTCACCATATTTGGATATTGGCTATGGTCTATCTCGTAATCAATAGCTAAACGATCGAGCTCATTGGTAAACGTTTCAGCGTTGTAGCTAATGGTATCTAAAAATAACTGTTGCCGCAAGCCAAACCTTACATATTGGATTTTTGCTTTCGAGGCAGCAACCAAAATATTATAGAGGTTACCGGGAGAGATGATTCCGCCGGGAAAATTGATAATTACGGTGATGGCCTGCATATCAGTTGGCTAATAGTCCGAATTCCTTAACCGCTTTTGGGAAATTTTTATTTTCATGGCCGGGTCTGCACAGTTTTAATAAGGCAAATCGTTGAATATCTGTCAGGCTTTTCCATTGATGAAGCGATAGATTCAGGGCTATTTCGCTCGATTTTTCCTTCAACATATCTGGAACTTGCTGTAGATTGGCCCAGGCAGGCTGCTGGTCTATTTCTAATAGGGTAGCTGCCTTTCCGGTGTATCTGGCAATTAAGCCAGTTAGGTATTGGTGATAAGTAGCTATCGCTGCGGGATGATCAGTTGGCAATAGTGCAAGCTTAACCCGTTCTTCCGGATGAAATTTGCTCCATTCGCTCAATTTGAGTTTTACACCTGCTGCATCCATTTTAAAACGGACCACCATGGGGATACAACGAACATTATCTTCCATAAAATCTTCCTCAAAGTTGAAGTATTCTATTCCCGCTACGTTAATAAATTCTGAAGGGGTAGTATTAGTGTCTCTGCTCATCTTTTCTTTTTCTCAATCTTGTTCAACTGGTATTTGTACAGGTGCATCTTTTAGTACGTTTACGAAAGCATCCAGGATATTTTTAACTTCTGGTCTGCAACTTCCACAGCCCATTCCGGCTCCTGTTAACTGGCAAAGCTGCAAATGGTCTTTGCAACCTTCTTTAATTTTGTTTATGATATTGCCTTCGCCCACATTGTTGCAACTGCAAATGGTTTTGCCAATAATGGGTGCTGCGGTTTTTCCGCTTCTCAATAATTGAAGCCTTTTTTCGCTCAGCTCCATCTTCGTTTCAATCAAATTCCTGAATTCCAGAAATTCGCTTTTATCACCAATAAGGATGGCACCAACCAGTTTATCCTGATGTACAATGCATTTTTTATAATAGCGTTTTGCTTTATCAATGAAAATAATTTCTTCGTAGCCCTCACCGTTATTGGGAATTTCTGCCAAACCTAGTGAACACAATTCCAAACTGTGCATTTTCAAAATATTCATCAGTAAACTACCTTTGTAATACTTGCCAATATCGCCACAAAGAAACCTGGCAACTATTTCCGCCTGTTGTTCTGCCGCTGCAGTAATGCCATAAAGTTGATCCTCAAATTCTGCAATTTCACCGATAGCAAAAGTGTCTGCCGCGCTTGTACGCAAGTATTCATCTACAATTACGCCTCTTTTACATTCGATGCCTGCCTGCTTAATTAATTCAATGTTTGGAACTGTTCCAATGGCAATAACCAGAGACTGGCAAGCAATTAAACGACCGCTTTTCAGCCGTATACCAGAGATATCTTTGTCTCCCAGGAACCTGTCAACTTCATCATTGTAAATAATTTCTATGCCTTTACTTAAAATTTCTTCGTGCAGCAACTGGCTTCCCATCATGTCCAACTGCCTGCCCATTAAGCGGGAGATGCGTTGTACAATGGTTACTTTCGCTCCAATTTCGCTGAGTGAGGTAGCCAGTTCTATGCCAAGCAAACCGCCGCCTACAATTACCACTTCCTTGTTTGTACATGCGATATGTGCTTTAAAAAGATCGGCATCTGTACGGCTTCGCATGGTAAAAATGCCATTTAGTGCAGGCGTATCTTTTAACACAAAAGACCGGCTGCCAGTGGCAAGCACCAATATATCGTAATGATGGGTGATGCCTTTACTATCTGTTACCGTTTTATCTTCTTTCGATATGCTACTGATTTCTACTCCGCGATGCAATTTAATGTGATAATCGATTTCTTCATCATCACTCATTTTGATGAGGTTATGCCAGGGTAAAGTGCCTGTAATGTAATCGGGGAGGAGCACCCGGTTGTAAAACGGAAAATCTTCTTTGCTGAAAATTTCAATATCATCATCTATATTTAACGCCCGATAACTTTTTACAAAACCGCAGGCACCCGCACCTGCGCCCACAACGATAATTTTCTGTTTTGGCTTATAATATAATTTTACTTCAACGGCGCTGTATTTAAAATCGGGTTCTTTACTAATCGGATCTACCAGGTTATTGGTGAGGTTGTTTACCCTGTGGAGGTCATAATTATTGATTATTCCCCAATGCATGGGCATAAATACCACTCCGGCTTTAATGTCTGAAGAATATTTGGCTTTTACCCGCACTTCTCCACGCGCACTTACTACTTCAATTAAATCGCCATCTTTAATATTTCTTTTTACGGCATCTGCCGGATTAATTTCCAGAAATGTTTCACTCAGATGCTGGTTCAGCTTAGTCACTTTGCCCGTTTTACTTCTGGTGTGCCATTGGTCTCTGATTCTTCCGGTGGTGAGGATCAGCGGGCGCTCCGGACTCAGGCTTTCAGATAAATTCTCATCAGAAAAGGAATGAATGTTCGCTTTTTCATCGGCAGTATGAAATTTGAAATCGGTAAATAATCTGGCGGTTCCTGTGGAAGTGGTGTTTTGGGGATAAGGCCATTGAACCGCTCTCTTTTCTCTTAAGATCTCATAATTTAAGCCGCTGATATCGATATTAGTGCCAGCTGTAAGCGCTGCATGTTCGAGGAAAATGTTAGACGGATTGCTAAAATCAAATCCGGGATAGCCCATCTTTTTTGCAAAACGACAAATGATTTCAGCATCTGGCAGGGCTTCTCCAGGCGCATCAACAATTTTGCTGAGGTGAGAAATGTAGCGCCCGGCATTTGTCATGGTACCTTCTTTCTCCGCCCAGGCTGCCGCAGGTAAAACCACATCGGCATATTTTAACGTTTCGGTTTTATTGCTTATATCCTGAACCACCACAAATCTGGCTTTTTTAAGTCCCGTTTCTGCTGTTCTCACATCCGGCAAACTGATAAGTGGATTGGTGCACAAAATCCAGATGGCTTTCAGTTTACCTGAATTTAATTCATCAAACATTTCTGTTGCTGTTAGGCCGGGCTTCGAATTAATGGTACCCAATGGAATTTTCCAGAACGTTTCTACTTCGTTTCGATCGGCCTCACTTGTTAAATTTCGATGTGCAGGGAGCAAATTACTTAGACCGCCAACTTCCCTTCCGCCCATAGCATTGGGTTGACCCGTTAATGAAAATGGCCCGCTTCCGGGTTTTCCTATATGGCCGGTAATGAGGTTTAGGTTTATGAGAGAAAGATTTTTGTTCGTGCCCACTACGCTTTGGTTCAGCCCCATCGTCCACATGGTAAGGAAGCCTTTTGCATGGCCAATAAAAGATGCCGCCGTATGGATATCGGTTTCTGTTATGCCGCAGATAGCAGCGGCTTCTGCAATGGAGGTACTGAGCACATTTTTCCGATAGGTTTCAAATCCATTGGTATGCTGTTCAATAAACGCATGATCGGTTTGCCCTTCTGTAATTAGGCAATAGGCAATGGCATGATGAAGGGTGATATCAGTGCCCGGATTAATTTGCAAATGTAAATCGGCGAGTGCACAGGTCTGCGTTCTTCGTGGATCGCTTACAATAATCTTTAAGTTTGGGTTTTTTGCTTTCGCAGCCTCCACACGCCTCCATAAGATAGGATGGCACCAGGCAGGATTGGCCCCGGCAACGAAAATGCAATCGGCCAGTTCAATGTCATCGTAACTGATCGGTACGCTGTCTTCACCGAGACTCATTTTATAACCAACAACCGCACTGCTCATACATAAGCGGCTGTTGGTGTCGATATTATTACTACCGATAAAGCCTTTAATTAATTTATTTACAACATAATACTCTTCTGTTAAACATTGACCACTGGCATAAAACGCCACACTATCCGGACCATGTTTTTCAATCAATGCTTTAAAAACAGCTGCGGTTCGTGCTAATGCTGTATCCCAGCTTACCCGTTGCAAAGGCATATTTTTGTTATACCGCATCTGCGGATACAATAAGCGATCGCTTTTGTCATTCACCGTATAATGCAAATTCATGCCTTTGCTACACAATAGGCCGCGGTTTACAGGATGGGTTTGATCACCCGCTACGGTAAGGTTCTGCTGCGCATCTTTATTAACCACAATGCCACAGCCTACACCGCAATAGCAACAGGTAGTTGTATTTAATACTGATATGTGCTTTTCTGGTTTCAAAAGGCGACTGATATAAACGGATGAACTATTTTGAAGGGTTAAGAACCAAATCTTCTACCTGACTCTGTTTTTGTGCCATTATGGTTCTGAAAATGAAGACTGCAATGCCAACGGCCAGAATGATATAACCCAGTAGCGTAAAAGCACTGGTATAATCTATCAGGTCTTTGTGAAGGTTAGCGCTTTCGCCGGCTACATTTTTTGTGAGGTGACTGGCCTTTGCTTTGAACATAAATGCAATTAGCATTGCGCCAATATTGCCGCCGGCACCTACAATTCCGGCCACGCTTCCAACTGCTTTAGGATTAATAAAGGGAACGAGGCTGTAGGTTGCACCGTTTGCCATTTTTAAACTAAGACCGAAAACAAACATCATGAAAATTGCCATGCCGATATTCCCTGATTTTGCAAACCAGATTAATCCGATTCCTTCCAGCAATAGTAACGAAGCCAGGAGCAGCGTTTTTCCGTCAAATCCCCAGGTCTTTCCAATCTTATCTGCCAATACACCCCCTAAAGGACGTGCAAAGATATTAATCCATCCAAAGATGCCTGCAACCATTCCGGCAACGGCAATGGTAGCTCCAAAAGAATCGGTAAAAAAAATAGGAGCGAAGTTATCTACGGTAATCTCTACTCCAAAACAAGCGGCGTAAGCAATGGTTAAAATCCAGGTGCGGTAATCTTTTGCAGCAAGCAGAAAAGTGTTTTCTTTCGATTTCTCTTCCAGCTCAAGGTATTTGAAATCTCCCGCCGGGCTATCCTGCGTATATCGGTGATAAAGGAATGCACAAACCAGTAACATTATGCCGGGGAAAAGCATGGCATAACGCCAGCTATCGGCAGAAGTGCAAAGCCCAATAGCCGTAAGGCCAGATGCAATAAGGGGCATAAAGAAGTTAGCAGCACCTCCACCTGCGTTTCCGAAACCGCCGGCAGTAGCGTTTGCCGTTCCTTTAATATTCGGTGCAAACATAATCGAAGTATGAAATTGCGTAATTACAAATGAGGCCCCAATTACGCCAATTGCTAACCTAAAGATTAAAAATGAAAGGTAAGACTGACTGGTGCCGATGAGGATAACCGGAATGGCGCACAATACGAGCAACCAGGTGTAAATGATTTTTGGACCATACTTGTCTATTAATCTGCCAATTAACAGGCGGGCAAGAATGGTAGCCGATACAGATGCAATTTGGATATTGCCAACCTGATCTTTCGTTAGTTCTAATTGTTCTCTGGCCATTTTCATTAACGGAGCCATTCCGAACCAGGCAAAAAAGCAAAAGAAAAAAGTCAGCCAGGTGATGTGAAAGGTTTTCATTTGAACACCTTTTATAGAAAATATGTTGAGTTTACTGAGGGGTTGATTGGTTAAAGTTGACATTTTTAATGAGTTTGTTTGATTTGCATTAATACAGTATGCCTATGCCAGGCCCATGTTTCCTTCTGCACGTGATGCGGCCTCACCAATTATCTTCAGAAAATAACCTTTAATTGATAGGTGAAATGCCTTTATTTTGGTTCAGTTCCGATATAAACTGTTCCGTTTTCTATTTTTACAGGATAAGTTTTAATTGCGCATTCATCGCCGCTTAAACATTCTCCTGTAACGAGCGAAAAGTTTTTCTTATGGAATGGACAGGCTACTTTAGGTTCATCAGTAGCAGTGCCAATCATGCCGCGGCTTAAAGCCATTTGCTTACGGTGCGGGCATTCGTTTTGAGTAGCATACCATTCATTTCTTCTGGTGAAATAAAATAATGCAATCTGATCTTCACCGTTCTTCACACAGACACCGCCATTTTCTACAGCATCCTCTACTTTGCAAGCGGCTAACCAATTGTTTGATGTTTGTATCATCTTTTCAGGTTTAAGGTTAATATTGGATAATTAATATTTGGTTAGCTTTTAAATATGTCTAAATCAATCCTAAACTTCATTTTAACACCTCTATAATGGTCTGCTGGCAGTCTATTATAGGTTTTAGGTTGTAATTAGTAATGTAAAATCCATTAAATATGATTTTTGATATTCAAATATATGATTTTAGATAAAATTATTTCAATATATCATGATTATTATCATTAAAATTTGAAATTTTTTAAATTATTGTAAACTTTGTATGATTATTTGATGATTTAATTAATGATTTAGGCTTATAAACTTTATTTGCTTAAATATTTGCAAGTTTATTTAGTTCAATTTTTAGTTTTTTAATCATTTTTATAATTTAATGGTGGAGTATCAATAGAGATTTAACTTTTTAAGACATTTTTTACCGGTAAACTTGCTTTATCTAGTAAGGATTTAAGTATTGAGGTCTAAAACCTGGTTTAGTTAACATTTTTAGCATCGGCAACACTGATTTATAATTTAAAAGAAGCTTGATGCTGAGAATTCTATATGGTGCGCTTACGGATAGTGCTGCTGATAGATTTTATTGTTGCAGAAATGTTGCAAAGTTGATGATGAGTTGCAAAACAATTAGGCTGTAAACAGGCTTATAAATGGAAAATATATAGGATGAGTACACAAAAACCAATTGCAAAAGACTTACAAAAATTTATAGATCGTTTTGAGCCTGCTAAATTTAAGATCATGAGATCTGGCATTGAAATAAGGGGCGTGAGCAATATTCACCAGGCGATTCAAACTGCAAAAGATATTATTGAAAAATTGAAGCTCAACCTACACATTTCGCACAGTGCGGATATGGTTAGCTATGGTGGTTTTGAAGTAAACCTTCGTTAACTGCTGATCTTTTTAAAGCTGAGTAAGTATAATGTACTGCTCAGCTTTTTTATTTTAAGTCATTGATCGCGCTTTAATTTTAGTCGTCGGCGTAACCAATTAAAAACACAGCTGATATCAGTTCCTTCTTCAATCGATAGCTGATATTTTAAGCTGCCGTATAAGCAGAACTCTGTGCTGCTTATATCTAGAATTGAACATCAATGAAAACCTATTCCCAGATTTGCTTGTTCAGATTATAATATGTTAAATAGGGTTTTGAATGATCTGATCAGCCCTTTATTTTATTGCTTATCAATTATGAATGATCTAACATCGGAAAACCGTAAATATACCGTACCACATGTTTCACAATGGTCGGCATTTATTCATGCCAAATGCCCGCGCTGCAGGCTTGGGTCTACCTTCACAGGTGCCATGTATGGATTTAAGGTGCAGAAAATGAAAGAAGTGTGTGAAGTTTGCGCATTAAAATTTGAACGCGAGCCGGGCTACTTTTATGTATCCATGTTTGTAAGCTACGCGATGAATGTTGCCGAAATAATTTCTCTTGGCGTAGCTGCCTATGTATTAGGCCTTGATATTGTTTATGAAAATTTATGGTATTTCGTAGCAATCATCTTTACCGGCGTATTGCTTTTTGCTCCATTAAATTACAGATACTCCCGGATGGTGCTGCTTTATTGGCTATCTCCAGGATTACACTATGATCCGTCGAGAATCAAAAACGGGTAGTTAGGTTAACACTAAGAATGTTCTTAAAATTAGATCTGAAACCTGTGTGAAATTTAGGCTTCAGATCTAATCATATAAAAGTTAGTTATCTAGTAAAAATTACCTTTTGCCAGCTTTCGGAGCCAGCGTCAGGAACATTCTTTTTCCTTCAAGTTTGGGTAGTAATTCTACTTTGCCTACATCTTCTAATCCTTGAGCAAACTTTAATAGTAAAATCTCCCCCTGATCTTTGTAAACAATGGATCTTCCTTTAAAATGCACAAAGGCACGAACCTTTTCGCCACTTTCTAAGAATGATATTGCATGTTTTAGTTTGAACTGAAAATCGTGATCATCTGTGTTCGGACCAAACCTGATATCTTTAATAATGGTCTGCTTAGCCTTCGATTTGATCTCTTTTTGTTTCTTTTTTTGTTCGTAGAGAAACTTACTGTAGTCGACAATGCGACAAACCGGAGGAACGGCGTTTGGCGAGATTTCGACAAGATCCAGGCCTTGTTCATCTGCTAATTTTAATGCCTCAGCAATCGGGTAGATGGCTGTTTCTACATTCTCTCCTGTCAGCCTTACCTCTGTTGAGGTAATTAACTGATTAATTTTATGTTCTGCTTCTTTCTTTCTGAAGGGTAAGCGTGGCCCTCTGTTGAATCCTGCTTTTTTTAATGCCAAATTGCTATAATTTTAGTGAAAAATGTTTTGAGGGAGATGCGTTAGTCATGCTGTTTCGGATAATATACATTTTTCTGCTGGATTACACAAATTAGGTTTCCTATCATGACTTTTCAGTGAAATAGTTAAGGGACTAAGCAGGAGGGGAGAATAGCTAATTAATAACCTCAAGCTGTCGAAATGTTCTTCATACTTTTAAGAAATTTCGACAAGCTAAACGTTAAGAATAGTAGGCGTCAATTAACCACTGAACGGTTGGTTAAGCTAGATATGCTTACTGTTTTAATTGCTGTTGCTTAAGCTTCAAAGAGTCTTTTGCTCTTTTCTTAAAGAAACCACGAAGTAAAAAATTACTTTGTAAAGCTTCAAGATCTTCATCTAACTTTTTGCTGCTTTTCTCCAGATTCATCATAATTGATTTCACCTGCTGTGCAGTGGCTGCATCGTTGAGTAATAATCCGGCTGCATTATCAGAACTTTTTAATTTTCCTGAAGCTGTTTCTAGATTAGCCGCCATTACCGATGCGGATTGCGTCAGTTTCTGTAAGCTTTGAGTAGATCTCTCCAGTTTTGCAAAAACAGCCGTATCGGTTAGCATCTTATCCATCAATCCATTTTTGGTATTCAATGTTCTGCCGAAGGTATTAAGCTCTAAAGCCATTTTTGATGTGGCTAAAGAGGTCTTATTGAGGTTAGCGACCATCGACTTAAAGTTTTGGGCCAATTGCTCATCAGAAAGTAGTGCGCCAGCTGCACCTTTTCCATCAATGAGGTTACGGGAGAGAATCTTAAAATCTGAGGTTACATCCACCAGGTTCTTATTGTTTACCTGGAGTGTTTTCATGATATCATCTGTAGATAATGAACTGTTCACCTTAAGCATATCTCCGTCTTCAACAAATGGGAATTTTGGATTCCCGCCGGTAAGTACCACTATTTTATTACCAATTAAACCATCTGCACCAATACTTGCGCCGGCATCTTTGTGAATATATTTATGTACATCTTCTTCTATGCTCAATGCTACCTTTACCTGAGAAGTACCGAAGAAATCGATCTTTTTAATGGTTCCGATTTTGACGCCGGAAAACCAAACGTTATTTCCTTTTTTAAGTCCTTGAATATCATTAAAAACCACATTAAGGGTAAAACTTTTTACGAAGGTTTTTTTCTGACTTCCTAATGTAAAGATGGCCAGTACAAATATCAGTATGCCCAGGGCAATGAAAATGCCCACTGTTATTTTCTTTTTATTGTCGTTCATGGTTATTGTATAAAATTGTAATCAAAAAATGGTTGGGCCAGTTTATCTCCCGAATTAAATATATCTTCAAAACTACCTTGGCGCTCAAAGCGGCGTTCCATCAGCATGGCTACACGGTTACCGACCTCTTTTGCACAGGTTAAATCGTGGGTAATAATAATGGCACTGGTATGGTATCGCTCCTGCACATCGTTTATTAATTTGTTAATTTCTTTGGATGTAATGGGGTCTAGTCCGGCAGTAGGCTCATCATAAAGCATAATCTCAGGCTTCAAAATTAGCGTTCTGGCTATCCCTATTCGTTTTCGTTGTCCGCCAGAAAGTTCAGATGGCATCTGATTAATCGTTTGAGATAAACCAACAGCATCTAACATTTCTTCAATTAGCGAGTTAACTTCCGCCTTTGATAGGTCTTTCCGGTTCCTCACCAACGGAAATTCTAAATTATCGCGAACGGTCATACTATCGTATAAGGCGCTGTTCTGAAAGGAGAAGCCTACGCGCAACCTCAAATCGAGCAATTCCTGATAGGAAAGTTCATCCACTTTCTGTCCAAGCACATTTACAAGACCACTATCTGGTAACAGTAAGCCAACAATAATTTTAATCAAAACAGATTTACCCGTTCCACTTTTTCCTAGCACAACCAGGTTTTCACCTTTATATAGATCAAGGCTGGCATCCTCCAAAACTTTGTAGTTTCCAAAAGCTTTATCCAGCGATTTAATCTCAATAACTTTCTCCGAATTGAAATCGGTCATATTTTTTGCTACCATATCTCAGTTTAAGTATTAAATAGGCTGAAAATTTGTACACAAACTACTTCTTCCACAAAAATCAGGAACATTGCAGTTACCACAGCAGAATTTGCCGCTTTCCCAACACCTTCAGTACCTTTAGAAGAGTGATATCCCTGGTAACATCCCACAATAGCGATAGTAAAACCAAAAATTATTGCCTTAACTGTACTCGCTATGATATCTAAATAGGTAATATTTTCTAAAGCACTTTGAAAGAATGTGGTGGCGCTAGTTCCTTCGTTTACTGAAACATTTAATAATGCACCTAGCATGCCCACCATTGCCGTATAAAAAGTAAGAATAGGCATGGTAATCGTGGCGGCCAAGACCCGGGTAACTACCAGAAACTTAAATGGGTTGGTTGCACTCACTTCCATGGCATCAATTTGTTCACTCACTTTCATCGAACCCAATTCAGCTCCTATACTCGATCCTACTTTGCCGGCCGCAATAAGTCCGGTAAGTAACGGTGCAAGTGTTCTTAATAAAGCAATGCCAACCAGAGAAGGCAACCATGATGTGGCACCAAATTCTGATAACGATGGCCTGGATTGTTTGGTAAAAACCAATCCGGTTATAAAACCGGTAGTAGATATAAGTAATGCAGAGCGATAGCCAATTTCATAACACTGCCGCATCAGTTCTTTGAACTCGTACGGTGGAAGAAAAACTTCTCGAAAAAATCTTCCGATAAATCTAAATACATTATATAAGGTAATAAACAAATTTCCAAATTTACTTACGGGCTTCGGTGAATCAGCCGGGGTCTCTTTCTCTATTCCCATTTTTGAGTTTTTGTTTTTTTTGTGGAGTCCTGAGGAATCTCTTTTTCTTTAGTTAAACGATGCTTGGAAACAGCGGTGGTATCAGCAGGAGAGAGGCTGCCATATAATACCTTGTAAGTGCCCATCAAACTATTGTTTCTTTCTTGAAAATCTGCCTCACTAATCTCTCCATGATTCAATTGTTGTTTTAAAGCAACAGACTGATCTATAATCGCCTTTGCAGAATCAACAATGCCAGAACTGGAAAGTGTAGTTTGCTGATCTACCTTTTTCCCTCCTGAGCCTTGCTCAGGATTGGTATTGTGGCAGGCAATTCCTAAAAAGGCAATAGGCAGCATGAATTTAATTCTCATGGTAACAATACAGATTAAATTGCCAATTGTTTGTAGCAAAGTTGATTATTTATATTGATCTTTTTGATCACTTTAAAAGAGGGCAATGCCATGCTGATCAGTATATTTCAACATTAAAATTGAGCATAAACCAGCATTTTCTCTCTTTCAAATATAATCTATAAATGCCAGATTTAGGGTTTTAACCATCGATCAATAGGTTTTAAATCAACAATTAAACTCCAAATAGGTAGAAAGTTGGCTATTCTTTAGTTAAATGGCAAAGTCTTTAGCAGATTTTTTTTGTTATATGGTTGGATTTATTAGTTTTGTGAGCCCTACAAAGGGTTTACATTAATTTATAGATGAATTTATTCATCTTAATTATTCATAACTATGGAAAAATTCAAACAGGTACAAGAAGTTATCGCTTCAGTTGAAGCTGATATTGCTAAATTCTATGATGGTGGAAATGCTGCAGCTGGAACACGTGTTCGTAAGGCGATGCAAGACCTTAAAGTATTGGCTCAGGAAATCAGAGCTGAAGTTACAGAGAAAAAGAATGGTGCAAAATAAGCACTTGTAGCGACAAAATTAATGCCCTTAAGATATGTTCTAAGGGCATTTTTTGTTTACTTCCGAAAGAGAATCTTTATGCTGAAGCCGGACGCAGATACTAAAAGACGTCATGGGCGGATTCGAACCGCCGTAAAAGGTTTTGCAGACCTGTACCTAAACCACTCGGCCACATGACTATTTTCATTCATTTACTGAGCTATAGAGCAAATATAAAATAATTAATATTAATTCTATAGATATAGTAGTCTTTTTTTTGATTATTTCTGTGATGTTGCTCTTATCTATAAAATAGAAGATTGGATTAAGCAAATTAGTCCTCAGGCAACAACTAGTTTAAAGGGAATTTGAAGGATAAAAATTTGAGGTTATACCTTATATATACCAGCCGCCATTTTTTCTATGAAAGATTTTGGCAAAAACCTGTTGGCATAAACACTCACGATATTGGTAAGCCCAGGAACAATTTCAGATTTTTTTCCGAGCATGCCTTTCACAGCGATAGCAGCAACCTCACCAGGCTGCATATTAAATTTTTCAGCCATTTTACTAAACGCATCTAAACCTGCCCGATGCGCAAAGCCTGTATCCACAGGACCAGGGCTCATACAGGTAACCGATATTGATGTGTTTTTAAGTTCAAACCGCAAAGCTCGCGTAAAGGAAAGTACAAAAGCTTTAGTTGCAGAATAAATGGCCAGCGTAGGTACAGCCTGATAGGCCGCAGTGCTGGAGATATTAAGGATATAAGATTGCTTTTCTTTAGCTAGTGAAGGAATTAAAAAATGACATAACGAAACCAGCGTATCCATATTCAGGCGACACATATCCATTTGAGCTTGAAGATCCAATTGCTTAAACTGCCCCCATATTCCGTAACCGGCATTATTTACAAGTGCATTAATCCTGTATTTCTTTTCTTCAATCCAGTGTGCTACTTTCTCAGGTGAATCAGTCTCGGCTAAATCAATACTCAGAAAATCGGTTGCCACATTATATTTTGCAGCAATCTCGCCACTTAAAGCTTCCAGTTCATCGGCAGACCTGGCGATAAGCAGGAGATTAAATCCTTTCTTAGCAAGTTCTGAAGCAATCGATTTCCCTATTCCTTTACTTGCCCCGGTAACCACTGCATAACTTTTATTCTGATCGCTCATCTACAATTGTATTAATATATATGTCATCGCAAATATGCTATATTAAAGGTTAACTTCTAAAATTATGAGCGATAATAATCATCACCTTAGATTAATAACTTTAATGAGGAATAATTTTATATTTGGTAAGCGCATTAAATTATAGGGTTTGCCACAAGCTGAAGGCTAAATAGATTTTGACTATCGAAACATAGAATTATTCGATTGTGATTTCCGGACATGAACGTTTACCTTTAAAAATGTTTAGCTCACTATGCGGTTAATTTCAAAAACAAAACATAATATATCATGGAAAAAGATTCAAATGACATCAGCAAATGCCCGTTTCATAATGGAACTATGAAGCAGAATGTTGCCGGTGGCGGAACCAGAAATCACAACTGGTGGCCAAACCAGTTAAAACTTAATATTTTGCGCCAAAATTCATCGCTGTCTAACCCGATGGATAAGGATTTCAATTATGCTGATGCTTTTAATAGTCTAAACCTGGAAGAGTTAAAAAATGATCTTAAGGCTTTAATGACCGATTCTCAAGATTGGTGGCCGGCAGATTTTGGTCATTATGGTGGTTTATTTATTCGTATGGCATGGCATAGCGCGGGTACTTATCGCGTTGGTGATGGTCGTGGCGGCGCAGGAGCAGGTTTGCAACGCTTTGCACCATTAAATAGCTGGCCGGATAACGTAAGTTTAGATAAAGCGAGAAGGTTGCTTTGGCCAATCAAACAGAAATATGGTAATAAAATATCATGGGCAGATTTAATCATCCTTACCGGAAATGTAGCCCTTGAATCAATGGAATTTAAAACTTTTGGTTTCGCTGGTGGCCGTGATGATGCCTGGGAAGCAGATGAATCAGTATATTGGGGATCTGAAACTACGTGGTTAGGAGGTGATGTTCGTTACGCTCATGGTTCAGATGGCGCTGGTAAAGAGCATGGTGTTTTAGTGAGTGATGATGATGCTGATGGAGATGTCCATACCCGTAATTTAGAGAAACCACTTGCTGCAGTGCAAATGGGATTAATCTATGTAAACCCTGAAGGCCCAGATGGAAATCCAGATCCGGTGTTAGCTGCAAAAGATATTCGTGATACGTTTGGAAGGATGGCTATGAACGATGAAGAAACTGTAGCACTGATTGCAGGTGGCCATAGTTTCGGAAAAACCCATGGTGCTGCTTCTGCAGATCACGTAGGTAAAGAACCAGAAGCCGCGGACATTGAAAGTCAGGGAATGGGCTGGAATAACAGTTACGCATCGGGAAAAGGCGCTGATACCATTACCAGTGGATTGGAAGTAACCTGGACGACCACCCCAACAAAATGGAGTAATAATTTCTTCGAAAACCTGTTTGCTTACGAATGGGAACTGACCAAAAGCCCTGCCGGAGCACATCAATGGGTTGCTAAAAATGCTGAAGCCATTATTCCTGATGCTTATGATAATAGCAAGAAACATCTTCCATCAATGCTTACCACAGATATCGCATTAAGATTCGATCCTGAATATGAGAAAATCTCAAGGCGTTTTCTCGAAAACCCAGATCAGTTCGCAGATGCTTTTGCACGTGCCTGGTATAAGCTAACGCATAGAGATATGGGGCCAATAAGCCGTTACCTGGGTCCGGAAGTACCTCAGGAAGAATTGCTTTGGCAAGACCCTATCCCTGCAGTTGACCATGCTTTAGTAAGTGAGAGTGATATTGAAACTTTAAAAGGCAAATTGCTATCATCTGGGTTAAGTGCTTCAGAATTAATTTCAACAGCGTGGGCTTCTGCCTCAACCTTCCGCGGTTCTGATAAACGTGGAGGTGCCAATGGCGCACGAATTCGTTTATCTCCGCAAAAAGACTGGCAGGTAAATAACCCTGTGCAATTGCAGAAAGTGTTGAGCGTTTTAGAAGGTATTCAGCATGAGTTTAACAGTACACAATTTGATGGAAAGAAAATTTCTCTTGCCGATTTAATTGTCTTAGCTGGGACTGCTGCGGTTGAAAAAGCAGTAAAAGAAGCTGGATATTCAAATACAGTTCCTTTTACCGCAGGGCGGATGGACGCATCGCAGGCACAGACTGATGTAGAATCATTTAGTTACCTGGAGCCACAGGCCGATGGGTTCCGAAATTACCGTAAAACAAAATCAGCTGTCTCTACAGAAGAGTTTCTGATTGATAGGGCCCATTTACTTACTTTAACAGCTCCTGAACTTACTGTTTTAGTAGGTGGCCTTCGTGTATTGGATATTAACTTTGATGGCTCTAAAAATGGTGTGTTCACTTATACCCCTGGAAAGCTAACAAATGAATTTTTTGTTAACCTGCTGGATATGAATACTGCATGGAAAGCAAATTCTGAAGATAAAGAAATTTACCTTGGCAGTGACAGAACTACAGGACAACCAAAATGGATGGCCACCAGAGCAGACCTCGTTTTTGGATCAAATGCGGAGTTAAGGGCAATAGCTGAAATTTATGCCAGCGCAGATGGAAAAGATAAATTTGTAAAAGATTTTATCCATGCATGGACAAAAGTGATGAATCTCGATCGATTTGATTTAGCATAATATTTTTAAGTATTTACTGAAAGGATGCCTTTGGCATCCTTTTTTGTTTTAAGATATTTTTTACATTCGTTTTCATTTTCGAAATATCTTTATACTTTATGTCTGTAATATATCAAAACGACCGAATTGTGATCCGTGAATTTTTGCCTTCGGAAGAAATTTTGTTTTGTTCTTTTTTCGAAGACCCGGATGTCACCCGGTATTTGACGAAATTATCAGCAACTGAATATAAAAACCTATTTGCTCTTGCCATAAGGGATTACCAGCAAGGGCCATTCGGGCGGTGGGGGATATTTGATGCTAACAATAGCAATTTATAGGCAATTGCCTGTTTAGGCCCTTCGTTGAAATTCCGGGGCAAATGGAAATCGGCTATAGTTTAGGCAAAGCATATTGGGGTAGGGGAATTGGTACTGAAGTGGCCAAAGCGCTAACATTGTATGGGTTTGCAAAAACCACAACCGATGAGATTGTTGCGCTCACCGATTTGCAAAATGAAGGCTCTCAGAAAGTTCTTCGAAAGTCGGGCTTTGAACAATCACAAAATATTAACAGAAAAGGCGTAGAGCTTAATTATTTTATAATTAAACGTGATGATAAAAATCCCCTGGATAACTTCTCTTGTTAAATTAATCCTGGTTCAATTTATTTTTTTTGCAAAAATAAAGCCCTTATGTTATTATTTTATGGCGTTTTCCAACAATCATTTTTTTCGTTCTACTATCTATAAGGTATATAGCTTCAGTTCCTAATATAATCGGTGACATCCGGATAAGAAGGTTTTTCCTTGAATAAAGCCTCAATCTGCGTTCTGCTCCTAAACGCTACTAACCCACCCTACCCCTATAACCCATGCTAACCTTTTTCCCCGGCAAACACCCTTCTCTCTAAAATGTTTTGCCTTTTTGAAATTTTTCCCTAATGATTTCCAACAGCTTACGGTTTGGAAGCCGTTTTATCTTCCTTTACATTTGCAGGGCGTACTTTTTTTGCTACCTTTGCATCCCGCTTCGGAGGAAACGGATGTGCTGAAAAGCTGGTTAATGATGGAGTGAGGGGGGATTAAGGAGTAGAAATTATTTCAAATAAATCTGCAGGAGTGGAAAAAATCATTACCTTTGCATCCCGCTTCGGAAGGAAGGGTTGCTGGCCGAAAGGCTGGCAGTATTGAAAGGCAAAAAGGAAAGAAACAACGACGAAAAAATAAAACTTATTTTATTTGGAAGTTGGGAAAAGATTCCTACCTTTGCACTCCCAACCGAAAGGGAAAGGAAAAAAGTCAAGTGGCGGATGTCATGGAGACTGAAAATGAAAAGATTGAAACGGACGAAAACACGCTAAGACGAATACGACTTAAGCGAACTGCAGTTTGAAGATATATAAAAAAGGGCGGCCGTGAGGTTATAGCCTGATAAGTTCTTAAAAGAGATGTCAATGTAGCGAAAGCGGGTTTAATGAAGTACTGATCGAAGTACATGATTAAGGAGCTTTATTTTAAAGGTGATGTCTA